>Ga0208644_1001715_pt1 | contig 18076 bp, 19 predicted proteins | sample VirMetDEL_Nov_18_FD_184517 | JGI IMG/M metagenome (GOLD analysis project Ga0208644, IMG submission 184517) | Aqueous microbial communities from the Delaware River and Bay under freshwater to marine salinity gradient to study organic matter... | ecosystem: Environmental > Aquatic > Marine >... | reverse complement strand
AGAAGTGACGGTGCTATATGTCAAGCGCGAATCTGAGAATCAAAAGACTCAGTTAGTCGCGCTCACCCAGCAGACCAGCGATGACCAACAGGTCATTACTGGTTCTGACCGCCCGTTAATCAATGTCGAGGTCAACCACCAGCGCCTGCATGAAGGTCGCGCGTTCTTTGCCTACTATGTGCAAAACAGCGGCGTACCACTTGCCGATGGTGCCAGCATAAACATTGTGCTGGCCGCAGGCCCAGGCACCACACCGCACATGACCGTTGGGTCATTCTGCGGTGGCGATAGTGAGTTCTTTTTGTTTGAGGGCGCGACCAGCACGGGCGGTACATCGTTCACGCCGGTGCGCCGCAACCGAACGATTGCAACAACGAGCAACGTGGCAATGGTGATTAATCCAACCGTTAGCGGCACAGGCACCGAGTTGTTTGAAGAGTTCTTGCCTGGTGGCACCAAGAAGAAAGCCGGCGGTGGCGGCGGTGACTCGCTGGAGTATGTACTTGCGCCGCTGACGAATTACCTGGTGCGGTTGACCAATGTGTCAGGCTCCGCGCAGATAGCCGAGTTGGTATTGGAATGGTATGAGTAAGCAGCCAATCAAAGACCCAAAGGGTGGCTTGACCGCTGCTGGGCGCGCGTACTTCAAGAAGAAAGAGGGCGCGAATCTCAAACCAGGCGTCAAGGGCGCGGCAGATACGCCGGAGAAGATGCGCCGCAAGGGTTCGTTCTTAACTAGGTTCTACACCAATCCAAGTGGCCCGCTCAAAAAAGAAAATGGCGAACCGACACGGCTGGCGCTGGCCGCTCGGGCTTGGGGGGAATCAGCGCCTACCTCTCGATCTGCCGCCGCAAAACTTGCCGCCAAAGGTCGAAACCTATTAAAACGATACGAAGCGAGAAAGAAAAATGGCTGACCGTTTATCTGTTGAGCAAATACTTCAGCGCCATAAGATTGCATTAAACCGCAAGGAAGATTTCCGGGCGCTTTACGAAGACGCCTACGAGTTTGCCTTGCCGCAACGGAATATGTACGCTGGCGACTACGAAACAAATCACACCGGGCGCAAGAAGATGACCCGCGTGTTTGATAGTACAGCCATTGGCTCGACGCAACGCTTTGCCAACCGCTTGCAGTCTGGCATATTCCCCGCCCAGCGCAAATGGTGCCGTCTTGAGCCTGGTTCTGATATTCCTCCGCAGCGTCGAATCGAAGCCCAGCAGGCATTGGACTTGTTCAATGACAAGATGTTTTCTGTTTTAAAGCAGTCAAACTTTGACATTGCCATTGGCGAGTTTTTGCTTGACCTGTCTGTCGGAACCGCTGTAATGATGGTTCAGCCAGGGGATGCCGTTAATCCAATTAACTTTATTCCTGTACCTCAGTATCTAGTGACGTTTGAGGAAGGTGTTAATGGGCGTGTGGATAACGTCTATCGCCGGATGCGTATTAAGGGCGAATCAATCCAACTGCAATGGAAAGACGCAAACATCTCGGAAGAGTTGCAAAAGAAGATTGATGACAAGCCGACTGAAGAAGTTGATCTGATTGAGGCAACAATTTACGACACCAAGCGGGGCGATTACTGCTATCACGTTATACATGAGAAAAGCAAAGAAGAGCTTGTATATCGTCGTAAAAAAACCAGCCCTTGGGTTGTGTCTCGGTATATGAAGATTGCTGGCGAGACTTATGGTCGCGGCCCAGTCTTGACTGCGTTGCCTGACATTAAGACTCTTAATAAGACTCTTGAATTGGTTCTGAAGAACGCCAGCCTTGCGATTACTGGGGTTTATACCGCCGCTGATGATGGTGTTCTCAACCCAGCAAACGTGCGGATTATTCCGGGTGCAATCATTCCTGTTGCTCGCAATGGCGGGCCGCAAGGCGATTCGCTCAAGCCCCTGCCTCGCGCCGGTGACTTCAATACCAGTCAGATCATCATTAATGACTTGCGGATGAATATCAAGCGCATCATGCTTGATGAGAGCCTACCGCCTGACAACATGAGCGCGCGTTCTGCCACCGAGGTGGTCGAACGCATGAAAGAGTTGGCTCAGAACTTGGGAAGCGCGTTTGGTCGATTGATCAATGAAACCATGATCCCGCTAGTCAGTAAGATTCTTGAGGTCATGGATGAGGCTGGTCTGATTGCCTTGCCTCTGCGCGTCAATGGGCTAGAAGTCAAGGTCACGCCCGTGTCTCCATTGGCTATGGCTCAGAACATGGATGAAATCAACAGCATCGTCCAGTTCTTCCAAATTGCCCAAGGACTCGGCCCGGAGGGGCAGATGGCAATGAAGGTAGGCGAAGCGTTGGATTTGATTGGCGATAGGCTTGGCGTACCGGCTTCGGTGCGTACTACACCAATGGAGCGTCAGCAGATGATGCAGCAGATGCAGCAGGCGGCACAACAAGCCGCTATGGCTCAACAGGCGCAGGCTCAAGGCCAACCACAAGGTCAGCCCGAAGGTATGCCTGCTGAAGGTATGGCGTGAGCTGGGAAGACCTAGAGACGCAAGCGCCGCCGCCTGAAGTGCCGCAGGCGACTATTGATATCAACTTACTCATAGCTAGGGCGTTTTCTAGCGAAGAGGGCAAGAAGGTGCTGGCCTGGATGCGAGAGTTTTATCTTGAGCAACCATGCTGGCAACCAGGCGCGGAATCCTCCTATGGGCAATGGAGGGAAGGACAGAACTCTGTCATCCGCGATATTGAAGCCCGTATCCGAAAGGCAAAAGATGAGCGAGGAAGCAAATGACAACTCCGGCCTGCTAGACGCTGCTTCGGCAGAAGAAGAGCAGACAACCGAGAGCCAAGAGCAACCCACGATTGACCATATCCAAAAAGACCCAAACGCAGAGGATGACACTCCGCTAGAGCGCCCGGACTTTTGGCCTGAGAAGTTTTGGGTTAAAGATAGCAATGAACCTGACCTAGAAGGAATTGCAAAGTCCTACACGGAACTTGAGAAGCAGTTTCGATCCGGCAAACACAAGCCGCCGGAGGATGGTAAATACAGTCTTGAGGGGCTTGATAGTCTCAAAGAAGATGACCCTGTTGTTCAAGCCTACACCGGCTGGGCGGCAAAATATGGCTTGTCTCAGCAGGCTTTTACCGAGTTGGCTAGTCAGATTACCCAAATGGGTAGCGATCAGCAACAACAGGTTGAGCAGAACGTCAAGCAAGAAAGAGAGGCTCTTGGCCCTAATGCCGATGCTATCATCAATAGCATGGTGACCTGGGGCCGAGGTATGGTGCAGAAAGGCATTTGGGGCGCTGAAGACTTTGAAGAGTTCAAGGTTTGGGGCGGCACGGCATCCGGCATCAAGGCTCTTATGAAATTACGCGAAACTTACGAAGGGCGCGTTCCTGTGCAGGCCCCACCTAGCCAGGAGTCCCATAGCCGCGAAGAGCTAGAGGCTATGGTTGCCAATCCTGAGTACAAGACAAACCCGGCTTATCGAGCCAAGGTCGAGAAAATGTTTGAGCAAACCTTTGGCTAGAATCCAGTTGTCTCCTCGATGGCTCCACAGCCGTCTTAGCCCCGCCTAGTGCGGGGATTTTTTTTATCAGAAAGGGGTTGACAATAGTTAATGACTATGCAATACAATAGGGTGTCGATAACCGAAAGGCCGACTAAGACTGTATTCAGTCCATCGGTGCGATGTAATGCACAAGTCACGGCCCGAGCAATCGGACAACCAGCGGCGATAAGTGACCTTTATCAACCGTTTTCAGGAGAAAACAAATGGCAGTTTCGATTTCAAATGCCTTTGTTACCCTGTTCGATACGGAGGTGAAGCAGGCGTATCAAGCTGATGCCGTGCTGCGTAACACCGTCCGTCTTCGTACTGGCGTACAGGCTTCTACTCATAAGTTCCCCAAAATTGGGTCAGGCGTGGCCACCGTGCGTGTCCCGCAAACCGACGTTACCCCGCTGAACGTCACCTACTCGCAGGCGACTGTTACCCTGGCTGACTACATCGCTGCTGAATACAGCGATATCTTTAACGCCGGCAAGGTTAACTTTGAAGAGCGTCAAGAGTTGGTGCAAGTGGTGGGCAAGGCTATTGGCCGTCGCGCTGACCAAATCATCATCGACGCGCTTGCCGCATCGGGCACCAGCCTGACCGTGAGCAACGATATCGGTGGTACCGACACCAACCTGAACGTAGCCAAGCTGCGCGAAGCCAAGCGTCTGATGGACGCCGGCAACGTGCCAATGGAAGAGCGTTACATCCTTATCCATGCCAGCAACCTGTCGAACTTGTTGTCGGAGACCTCGGTCACCAGCAGCGACTTCAACACGGTTAAGGCTTTGGTGCAGGGTGATATCAACACCTTCCTTGGCTTCAACTTTGTGACCATTGGCGACCGCGACGAAGGCGGCTTGACCGGCGGCGGCAGCGGCTCTGACCGTACCGTGTACGCTTGGCACAAGACTTCGCTCGGCATGGCCGAGGGCATGGGTATCCGCAGCGAAATCAATTACATCCCCGAGAAGACCTCTTGGTTGGTGTCGTCGATGTTGTCTGCTGGTGCTACTGCCATCGACGCTGGCGGTATCGTGTCCATCACCTGCCGCGAATAAGGAGTTAAATCATGGCTTTTAGTACAAGTGGATTCACCGTTTACGGTGCTGCAAAGTCAGGCAACGCGCCTAGCCTGTATGGCTATGCAACTGCCGATGCCATTGCGGATGTGAACACCTCCGGGTATTTCAACGACCTGGCCAACACGCTGCAAGTTGGTGACGTTATCCTAGTTCGCTCTTCGACCGGCGGCACCCAGGCTCTGTCTTGGGTCTACGTTGCGTCGAACGCCAGCGGCGTGGTTGACGTAACCGATGGCTTGACCATCACCGCCACCGACTCCGACTAAGGTGTCGTTTAGATTGGCCGACCCTTGGCTTCCAGGGGTTGGCCTTTCTTGCATGGAGGATAAGAATGGCTGCCGGTGATACATCTTTAACAGTTTGCTCAGACTCGCTTTTGCTTCTTGGGGCGCGTCCAATATCTTCTTTTAATGAAGGTACTGATGAGGCAAATATTTGTGATCGTATTTATCCCCATGTAAAGAAATCTACCCTCCAAGCCTATCCTTGGAGTTTTTCTTTTAAGAAGGTGCAGTTGGCTCGCACCATCAATACTCCAGTAAACGAATACAAATACGAATACACATTGCCTTCAGATCGGCTAGGTGCAATCCGTAGGGCGTACGTCTCTACGTCTGTTGGTGCTAGACCATTTAGCAATTGGACTATCCAGGGCGACAAACTGCTGACTAGCGAAGAGTCCATTGTTGTGGACTACCAATATCTTCCTGGTGAAGATGAGATGCCTGCGTATTTCATCCAGTTGCTGAATTACATGATGGCGTGGCACATTGCTGACGCAATCACAGACCAAACAACCAAGAGCCAATACTGGCAGGGTATTGCGGTAGGCTCTCCTAGCGAAAACAACCGAGGCGGTTACTTCCGCACGGCTATGGTTATTGACGGCCAGGGCAACACGACCCAAGCCTTTGAGGACTACTCGCTGATTAACGTGAGGTATTAATGACCCGCCTCACCCTCATTCAGACAAACTTCAGTAGCGGAGAGATCGATCCTCTGTTGCGAGCGCGTGTTGACCTAGATCAATACAGGAACGCGGCTGAGACTTTGGAGAATGTGCTTGTTCAGCCACAGGGTGGTGTGCGCCGCCGTGGTGGCCTGAAGCATTTATTTGAGATTCCTAGCGGGGCTTCTCCTGAAAACGGCACTCGGATGATTCCATTTGAGTTCAATGTAGATGACAGCTATATGTTGGTATTTGTAAACCAGCGTATGTATGTCTTCCGCAACAAGACCCTGATTACCAACATTAATGGTAGTGGCAATGATTACGCTACTGTAACTGCGGTGACCAGCAGTATCTTGTCTACGATGTGCTGGACGCAGAGTGCCGATACGCTCATCGTTACTCACAAAGATATCAATCCAATCAAGATTGTGCGCGGGGCGACTAATGCTGATTGGACTGTTAGCAATATTAGTTTTGACTCAATTCCTCAGTACGCTTTTACTCTGTCAACGAGTAATCCGGCTGGGACGCTGACGCCTTCTGCTGTTGATGGGAGCATCACTCTTACTGCGTCTTCCGGCGTCTTTAACGCTAGTAGCGTGAACCAGTACATTAACGCAAGCCCCCAGGGCCGCGCTAGGATTGTGGCGTACAAGTCATCGACCTCGGTCGAGGCGGTAACCGAGATTCCATTTTTTAACACTAGCGCGATTGCCAATGGCGATTGGGAGTTGGAGGCTGGTTATGAGAATGTTTGGTCTGCGTCGAGAGGCTGGCCTAGAACCTGTACCTTCCATGAAGGCCGCTTGTATTTTGGTGGTAGCGGGACTCGCCCATCTACTATTTGGGGTAGCAAGGTTGGTCTGTATTTTGACTTCAACCCTGACCAGGCGTATGACGATGATGCTGTCGAGGCTTCGTTAGATACCAACACGCTGAACGTCATTACCGATATCATCAGCGGCAGGGACTTGCAAGTCTTTACTACTGGCGGTGAGTTCTATGTTCCTCAAGATGGCTTAACTCCAATTACGCCAAATAACTTCTTTGTTAGGACTGTTAGCCGCAATGGATCGAGGGAAGGTATCCGGGTTCAACAGGTTCAGTCGGGGACTATATATGTTCAGCGCCAAGGCAAGGCTCTTAATGAGTTCTTGTTCAGCGATACCACGTTATCGTATGTCAGCGCATCTATTAGCCTGTTATCAAGCCATTTGCTTGTTTTGCCGCAGGAGTTGGCTCTTCGTAAAGCAACTAGCACAGATGAATCAGATGCCCTGTTTGTGTTGAACAACAATGGCAACATGACGGCGTATTCAATCCTGCGCCAGCAGAACGTGGTCGCTCCTAGCCGTATAACGACAGATGGTGATTTCAAGGATGTCGCGGTAGACATTGAAGACATCTACACGGTAGTCAAGCGCACGTTTGATGGCACAGACTATTATTTTGTCGAGGTGTTTGATAGCACAACATTTACTGATTGTGCATTTACTGGCGGTGCCGCTGCTAGTGCTTCTAGTCTGCCGCATGAAGGCGCAGAACTCAACGTCATCTGTGATGGCAATGTGCTTGCCAACGAGACTGTTAGTAGTGGGTCTGTGACGTTTGATCGAGCCAGCACAACCAGTTATGAGGTTGGGTTGCCGTTTAACGTAACAGTCAAGACTCTGCCAATTGAGCCGCGTATATCAGCGGGTGTTCGTACTGGATACCGCAAGCGGATATTGGAGGTCAATGCTTTGTTATACGAGACTCAGCATCTGAAGATAAACAACGTCTTGGTGCCAATCCGCACATTGGACACCGATGGTGTTCTAGATGAATCTACGCCTTTGTTTACCGGCACAAAAGTAATCAATGGATTGCTTGGTTATAGCAAAGATGGTCAAATTACTGTGACACAAGAATTGCCATTGCGCCTGACGTTGTTGGGGCTAGAGTTCAAGATGTCCACCTATGGAGGCACATAATGGAATTTATTGCTGCTATCGGCTCCGCAGTTAGTTCTGCCGCATCTGCTACTTCGGCTTATTTGGCAACCGCAGGCACGGCTGCGAATCTGCAACTTGCTGGCACGGTTTTGTCTACTGTTAGTGGCATTGCTCAATCTCAACAAGAAGCAGAGGCTATGCGCCTAAAAGCCACACAGGAGGAACTACAAGGGCGTCAGAACGCTTTGAACTACAACAGGCAGGCATTACAGATTTATGAGCGCCAGCAGCGTCTAGCGGCTACTGTAAGGGCTAGAGCGGTTGCTGGTGGTGTAGACCCATTAAGCGGTAGTGCTTTGACTGTTCAGCAGGTTGATGCTATCTATGCTAGTAAAGAGGCAGCGATAGCAAGAGAAAACGCAGAGATGACGATTAGTGGAGGTTTGGCTCAATCTCAAAGTCTGCGTTCTGCTGCTGCGGCTACTGAGGCTTACGGCATGGTTGCTAGTGCGGCTAAAGGGCTTACGGGTCTGGCTCGATACCAGGATGCTCGGATTCCAACTGTGGCGGTGGGTTAAATGGCAACAGGACTACCTCGATATCAAACAATGGGCGTCCAGTACGCCGATTTGCCACAGGTTTCTACTGCTCCTCAACGTGCGGCCGTTGCTGGTTTAAGTCAGATTGATCAAGCGATCAATCAGATGACATCGTATTTTCTAGATAAAGCAACGATAGAAGCAAAAGAGGCTGGCATGAAGTATGCCGCCGAAAACCCTCTTACTAAAGAGCAGGTCGATGCGTCTTTAGGCGACCCCAAGGCTCTCAAGGTGAAAGGCGCTGGGCGCATATTTCAGTCAACCTATGAAGCAACTCAGGCAAGTATGTTGGCTAGTGAGTTGCAATTAGAAGGCCAAAGGCGAATTGGAAATGTATCTGCCGCGATTAAAGCTGGTCAGCCGGTAGATTTAGAACAGATACAAAAAGATATCAAAGACATGATTGATGGGTATGGCTCTACAGTCATGGCTCTCGATCCAGCTCAGTCTGTAAAACTTCGCGCATCTCTTGCGACAACTGCAAACGCCTTGTACAAAGAGGCTGCTACTGCTGCAATTGAGAGGCGTAATGCGGGGATAAAATCAGACCTTGAAAAGTCGCTTATTGATCTCAGGCCGGTTATTGAGAACATATGGAATATGGCTGGCACTATTTTGCCTGACACCGGCAAGCCGGTTAATGTTTACGCGATGATAGAAAACATTTCTCAGCCATATAGGATGTCTGTAGGGGTGTTGCGCTCAGATGAGTACTCTGTCAAATTTGACAAGATGGTTCAAGAGTCAAAGATTGGGGCTTTGGTTTCTAGAGCAACGAGCGCAGAATTTGCCGCGACTGGAGGTCAAGCAGCCACTAGGATTCAAAAAGGCGACTTTGGGAACTTTAGTGATTTGTATCGCGGCTTGACGCAAGAAGAAAAAGATGACGTATTTGAAAAAACAGAAAAATATTTTAACCGCGCATACCAAGCCAGGAAAAGAGATGAAGACGCGACAGACAGAGTAAACAAAGAGAGGGGCAGGGTTTTAAGTTTAGAGTTGTTAAACCCTAGTATTACAGCCGTTAGAAAAAACGAAGTTATTGGCGATCTGCTTAGATTGGGGTTTATCACGCCAACAACCGCTTTGTCCATGTCAAAACCAGCCTCGCCTGATGGCGACCCGGTTCTTACTATCCAGTTAACTGACATGGCTAGGCGCGGAATATTGGATATGGATCAACTGGCAGAAAATAGGGATAGGCTAACTGACAGCCAATTTATTTCAATTGGCAAAGCAATAAATAGCACATCTGCTAGAAACGCTCTTAATGACATCAGGTCTGAAGCCGGGATTGTTGAGGGCGAAACACTTGTTGGTGGTGATAGCCGCCGCGTAATCTTTGAGACTATGCGGAAAGACTATACCCGCTTGATCGGAGAGCAGAATCCAAAAACAGGTAAGTTGTATACAGATCAAGAAGCCGCAGCAGAGGCTATTAAGTTATATAGAGATAGCGACTTAAAGAAAAAAAGAGATGAAAAAAGAACGGCCGCAGAAAGATCGATCAGGAGAAGTTTAGTGTTTGGTGGGTATCTAAAAGACAAAGATGATGACATAGGTTTCCCAATTGAACAAATTGATCCCGCCAGCCTCAAAAAACTTGATTCAGACGAATTGGCAAAAGTCATTCGGCAATTAGAAATATATAAAAATAATCTTTAACTGGAATGGCAATGGATTTAGAAGCAGAACTCCTCAAAGAAAGAGCAGAGCTCTTTACTCCCAAGATTGATGCAGAGCCTGAGCCTGAAGGCCTGCCTATGGAGGTTGAGACTGGTCAAAGGTCTGCCGAGGACTATGCCATTGATGTTGGCCGATTTGTTAAAGGCTTGGTGACTGGGGCGGCTGGCCTTCCTGGCGACTTGCTGTCTATCGTGCGAGGCGTTTATGAGATTGGTGCGCGTGGTGGAGATGAGTCCAAAGTAGAGGCGTTTTTGCGTGGAATGGATGAAGGACTGTTTGCCCCAACATCAGATGATATCAACAAATGGATGAATGAAAACGTGCCTATGCCGGAGGCTATGAAAGAGCGCGGCATGACAGGTACTGTTGGTGAGTTTGTTGCTCCAGGTGGCGCTATCGTTAAAGGCGCAAAAGTTGCTGCAAAATCAATCAAGGGTTCTAAAAAGGCGGCAGGTGCTATTGCATCTAGTAGTGCAATCGGTACAATCCCGAAAGAGAACAAAGGGACTAAGTAATGGCAATTTCCCCTCTTGACCAGCGCCTTGATGCGTTATCAAAAGAGCAAGAGCAGATGGACTTGCGTCTTAGTGAGGCAGAGTTGCCTGCGCCCGATAGAACTTTATCTTCTGCTATTGAGCAAGAGGCTCCTGTCGAGGAGGTTGATGGCGTTCAAGTTGCTGGTGGCAGAAAAAGTGTTATCGCCGAGATTGTAAAAGGCGTATCTAATATTGAAATCAAGAAACCGCCGCCTAGCCCGGTTGGCGATGCTGCCATTAAACAAGATGAGCAGCAAGTAAAAAGGATTGTTGAGGAAGTCGGCGTTCCAACCGAAAAGGAAGGCTTCAGACCGGCAACCACCGAAGATAAAAAAATGCTTCGGGTGGAAACAAAAACGCTCCGAGCAGCAGAGCAGTCATCATCTGCAACTGTAGACAATGTTCTGTCCGAGTGGAACAAGATAATCGAGGCTGGCGGTGTTGCTGGCAAAAAACCGCCTGAGACTGCATTTAATTACAACGCTACCGAGGTTGCTGATAGCACTAAGGCTTTGATTGAGGCAATCAGCAAAGTTGGTGGTCAGCCAAAGAAGAAAATAACTTTTGCTGGCGTAGAGCGCGATGTCGAGAAAGAGGGTTATGGGATTGACTTTCTTGACAAACTGTTATCGGGGAAACTTGGGGTCGATCCAAAAACCTCACAGAAAGTGGCAAACTCTTATGTTGCTGCTGTTGACGTTGTAGAAAATCTAATGCAAAAAGTCGCTTCAGGAAACGCAACTCCTGAAGAGATGGTGAAGGTTGAAGAGGCGGTTCAACTCGCGTCTTTGATTGAAAATGCTGCCCAAGGATACATAACCAATGTTGCTCAATCATTGGCTATTTTAAGAAACACGCGCCGCGCTGATGTGCAAATGTCAGATGTAATGGCAATGGTTGGCGAAGAGAAAGATATCAAACTGTTTGCCGCTGCGTATATAAATTCTAAAACGCCACAGGCAAGAGCAAACCTTATCAAGGCCCGAGCTCAAGGTAATACTTGGGAGAAAGTCTTTGGTGTTTATATTAATGGTCTGTTATCTAGACCTGGCACTCATTTGCGGAACGCCTTGTCCAACACAGTATTCATACCATATCGACTTGCAGAAAGAGGCATAGCCGCCGGTGTTGGCGCTACGCGCAGGATGATTGGTCTCGGTTCTACTGATGTATACAGATTTTCTGAGACTGGCGCAATTCTTGCCTCTACCCCCAAAGCAATTATGAACGGCTTCCAACTGGCTGCTCATGCTTTAAAAACTGGGGTTCCAAAAGACTTTAAAGACCCAATCAAGATTGCTAGGCAGCAATCTAGGATGGAGCTATTTAACACAAAAGGTGATCGCTCCCCGCTCGATTATGGTCTTCGGGCTTTAAATATTGTAGCGTCTGGGCCTGGCAGAGCATTGCTTACTGCTGATCAATTTTTTAAAGGCATCAACTATACCCATGAGTTGGCGGCAGAAGCCACAAGACTGCACATCAACACTTACTATGATGCCATCAAGGCTGGTAAATCAAGTAAGGAAGCAGAAGAAATAGCAAGCAAGGCGGCTGATGATTTGTTGAATGACCCGCCTGAATCTATATCCCAACTTGCTGAAGTCGGAACCTTTACTCAAAAGCTAGAAGGTGTTGCTGGAAAATTGCAGATGGCGGCGCAACCAAATTCTGCAATGGGGTTTGTTGTAAGAACGCAGTTGCCGTTTATTGGCACTCCTCTAAACATTTTTACGGAGTATGTTTCTCGCACTCCGCTTGGTCTTGTGAGCAAAAATTTGGTTGCTGATCTTAAGAAAGGCGGCACAAAAGAATCCGACATTGCCCTGACTAAAGTGGGCATGGGTTCAGCGGTTATGTATGCTACTAGCCAGCTTGCAGCCAATGGAAATATTACTGGCTCCGGCCCAGGGGATCGAGGGATTAGGCAAGCCATGGAGCGGCAAGGCTGGCGTCCATATAGCGTGATTGTTGATATAACTAATCTTACTGAAGAAGACAGGCAATCAATGTCAAAGTTCCCGCTGATGACAAGCATGGGTTCCGGGGACTATGAAGGTAAGTTATTTATCAGTTATCAAGGTATTGAGCCGGTTGGGGCGCTGCTGGCTGCTGGCGCTGATTACACGGATTATGTTCGTTATGAACAAGATGATAGCCGCGTTAACGCTGTAGCCGCTGGATATATTTTTGGTGTTGGCAACTATATGTTGACCCACCCATTTTTGCAGGGAGCATTTAATATTGTTGGTATTCTTGGCGGAAATATACCAAATACTAGAGAATATGTTTTGGGAGTTATGAACGGCATAGGGAAAATGGCTGGCGAAGTTAGTGGCAATCTTGCTCAACTCCAGTCAGGAACCGCCAAATCAATAGCGCAACAGTATGATCCTTTTAGGAGGGATTATCAAATCAACCCGAACGCTCCTGCTGGGTTCAAGGGTTTGTTTGATGGCTTCAACAAAATCAAGGCTCAGACTCCAGGTTTGTCTGAAGACTTCCCTCCGTTACTAAACATTTGGGGCGAGCCACAGAAGCATGAATATACTTGGTCGCCATTACGCATGACAAAAGGGACAATGCGGGAGGTAGACCAAGCGTTGATTCAGCTTGGCGTTAGTGTTCGTATGCCAAGCCGAGAGGTATCTGTTGCTGATGAAACAACTGGCATAACCGCGAAAACAAAACTCACGGCACAAGAATACAACCAGTTATTGATAATAGCCAACGACACACTTGGTCTTCAAGATCGGGTGATGGCTGTGATTAATAGATATGACGATTATCAGGGCAAGCAAAAACTAGATTTTCAAACCGCTATCAAACGTGAGTTTGAAGATGTGTTTTCAGATGCTAGAAAAATACTTGCTCAACAAAGTGACTTTTCTGAAGATATCAAGACTCGGATTGCTGAGAAGGCGGCGGTTCTTGAGGAATATGGCATGGGGGCTAAATAATGGCTATACCGATTTCTGATGTAACACGCCGGGTTGTTTACTCGGGTTCTGCTGGCGTTGGCCCGTACTCATTCAGTTTTGAGGTACTGGCTGAGACTGACCTGGCCGTCTACAAAGACCAAACGCTGTTGACCCTGACGACCGACTATTCGGTCACCATCAACGTGGACGGTACCGGCTCAGTCACGCTGGTAACTGCGGCAACGGCAGCAAACAATATCACCCTGGTTGGTGACCGTGCCATTGCACGAACCACCGACTTTGTGACGGGTGGTGACCTGTTCGCCAACAGCCTGAACGATGAGTTGGATAGCCTGACCATCTTTGCCCAGCAGGTCAAGGAAACTGCCGACCGTGGACTGAAAGCGCCAATCACCGACCCGACCGATGTCAACATGGTTCTGCCTATCAAGGCCAGCCGTATCGGCAAGACGTTGGCTTTTGATGATGACGGCAACCCGACCGTGGGCGAGGATATCGGTAACTGGCGTGGCGACTGGGCGGCTGATACCAGCTACACGGTGCGCGACTTAGTTAAAGACCCGGTTAACTCCAGCATCTACCGGGTGAACACGGCGCACACATCGAGCGGCTCTGCCCCGATATCGGGCAATGCTGACGTTGCCAAGTTTGACTTGGTGATTGATGCCACCGCCGTGGCGGACGCCGAGGCAGCACAAGCGGCAGCGGAAGCCGCCCAGGCTGCGGCAGAGGCTGCACAGGCGGCTGCTGAAACCGCCGAGACCAATGCAGCGGCCAGCGAGTCGGCGGCTGCCACAAGCGAATCTAACGCCTCTACGAGCGAAACCAATGCGGCATCGTCGGCATCTGCTGCATCGACCAGCGCAACCAATGCCGCGTCGAGCGCCAGCGCCGCCAGCACCAGCGAGACCAACGCGGCGTCATCAGCCAGCGCAGCCAGCACCAGCGCCAGCAACGCTGCGTCCAGTGCATCTGCTGCCAGCACATCGGCGACCAATGCCTCAAACAGCGCGACGGCTGCTGCGACTTCTGCCTCGGCTGCTAGTACCAGCGAAAGCAATGCCGCTTCCAGCGCCAGCAATGCCGCCACTAACGCCACCAATGCTGCCAATAGTGCCACGGCTGCGGCTGCGTCAGAGGCGGCGGCAGAAGCTGCCCTGGCATCATTCAATGCCACCTACCTGGGAGCGCAGGCCAGCGACCCATCGGTGGATAACGAGGGTGACCCGGTGACGTCGGGCGATTGGTATTTCAATACCAGCTCGAATATCAGCCGCATTTACAACGGCAGCACCTGGTCAAATGTTTCGGTTGACCCAGCCATTGTGGTGGCCAAGACTAGCAGCACCGGCGCGGCGGTTCTGCCGGTTGGCTCAACGGCACAGCGCGACGGCTCACCCGTCCAGGGCTATCTGCGGTTCAATTCGGATGACGGCGCGTTTGAGGGATACAACGGGAGCGCCTGGGCACCTGTTGGTGGCGGGGCAACTGGTGGCGGCAGCGATGCTGTGTTCGTCGAGAACGACCAAACGGTCACGACCAACTACACCATCCCGGCAAACAAGAACGCGATGTCAACCGGGCCTGTCACGGTAGACACCGGCGTCACAGTCACAGTCAGCAGCGGCAGTCGCTACGTTGTAATTTAAGGGGTAGATATGGCAATTACATTAGATGGAACCAGCGGCATCACAACGCCTGACATTACCAGTTCAGGCGCACTAGGTGTTGACGCAAGCGCACCCGACAACTCATTGGTTGTTGACTCCAGCGGTAACGTAGGTATTGGTACGAGTTCGCCAAGCACAAAGCTGCACTTGGAAACAGGTTCAGGTGATTTAATTACAACTATGGCTGGTGCATCACGCACATGGCAATTACGAAACCAAGCTGATGGTAATTTGGGTCTTTATGATTCAACAGCAGCAGCTTGGCGAACATTTTGGGACACCAGCGGTAACTTGCTGGTGGGCGGAACTTCTACTGCGTCAGTCGGTAAGGCTGTTTACATTCGGGCTGATGGGGCTAATAGCGCATATATTCAAATTGGTTCAACCGCATCTAGTTCTGATGCTGCTTACTTCTACAATTCTAATGGTTTGGTTGGAAGCATCACAACTAGCGGCTCATCCACCTCTTACAACACCTCATCCGACTACCGCCTAAAAGAAAACGTGGTGGGTGTTACTGGCGCATCTGCACGGGTGCAACAACTCAACCCTGTACGCTTCAACTTCATTGCCGACCCCGACAAAACAGTTGATGGTTTTCTCGCGCATGAGGTGCAGGACGTTGTGCCTGAAGCAATCACGGGGACTAAGGATGCGGTTGAAACTTATACAGATGACGAGGGCAACGAACAGACCCGCCCGGTCTACCAAGGCATTGACCAAAGCAAACTTGTGCCTTTGCTGACGGCTGCGCTGCAAGAGGCGATGACAAAGATTGAAACACTAGAGGCGCGTGTCGCCGCATTGGAGGCTGCATGAGCAAGATTGCATTGACGGGCGACGTCAGCGGTACTGGTACGCTGACCATTGCTGCGCCCAACACGAACACCGACAGGACGTTGACGCTACCTGATTCGGCTGGCACGATGATGCTGACCGACACCGGCGTGACTACGGCGCAGATGCCAGCGGGTAGTGTTATTCAGGCTGTGCAATATTACGACCCAAATAACGCAGGCAGTTATACAACTTCTACTACTTTTATTGCAAGCGGTATAAAAAAGTCTATTACTCCCATCTTTTCAAATAGTCTCATCATAATTCAAGCACATATATCAATGGCTTATGCAAGCAGCTCGGGGAAAGCTACGTTATATTTAAATGGTTCTCTAATGTCTGGAGCAGGTCAGTATGCAGTTGGTTATACCGTGCTTGGTTATGACAATTATTCGGGGTATTCCGTTAATGCACAATACCAAGCCACTTCAACAAGTGCTCTAGAGTTTGAAATATACGTTGCAGCACCCGCAGGAACATATACTTATATACACCCAACTGCAAGTGCTTCTATGACATTGTGGGAGATTGCAGCATGATTAATAAAGCGGATGCACTTCAATCTCTACGCCCCGGTGCTGAGTGGGTATTGCGTGGTGATGACCTAGAGTGGCTTGATACCAACCAAACACAACCAACTGAGGCTGAAATTCAAACTGAGATGGCTCGCCTACAAGCCGCACATGACGCGCAAGCCTACGCCCGTAGCCGTGCCGCAGAGTACCCCGCCATTGGTGACCAACTAGACGCCTTGTTTCACGCGGGTGTGTTCCCTGCTGACATGGCTGCAACTATTCAGGCGGTCAAAGACAAGTATCCCAAGGAGTCGGCATGAGTACAATAGCAGTTAACGCCATCACAGATGCCAGCGGCGGCAACACGGCAAGCATCAACGGGGCAACGCCGACCACCGACAACACGATGGGGCGCAATCGCATCATCAACGGGGCGATGGAGATTGATGCTAGGAACGCTGGTGCTGCGGTGACTACGAGCGCTAGTTATGTCGTTGATAGATTTCAATATCAAAATGACTCTGATGCAACACTATCTTTGCAACAAAGTTCAACTGCTCCCGCTGGCTTTTCAAAATCTATAGCGGTTACGGTTACTACCGCTGATGCAAGTGTAGGAGCAACACAATATTCCATGATTACCCAAAGAATTGAAGGCTTCAATATGGCCGACTTTGGGTGGGGAACGGCCAACGCAAAAACAGTAACTCTTTCATTTTGGGTGCGTTCATCTGTAACTGGAACTTTTGGCGGTGTTTTTAATAACGATGGCAGCGCAAGAAGTTATCCGTATACCTATTCAATAAATTCTGCTGACACTTGGGAATACAAAACAGTAACTATTGTTGGCGATACAAGCGGCACATGGTTAAGCACAAATGGTACCGGTATTCAGTTGAGGTGGGCTTTTGGAATGGGTTCTACTTATGCTGGAACCGCTGGCTCTTGGTCAGCTAATACTTATTTTGGTGCAAGTGGTTGCGTAAACCTTATCAGCACTCTCAACGCAACCTTCTACATCACAGGCGTCCAGCTTGAGGCAGGCAGCGTAGCCACCAGTTTTGAGCGCGTTGATTATTCGGAGATGCTCCGCAGGTGTCAGCGTTACTATCAAGTTTTAGGTGATGGGACAGACGCGGGTGTTGGGTCTGTTGGAGCAAGGTGGGTAACAAGGGACTACTTTGCTCAGATTTTCTATTTAACTAAAAGGGCGACGCCAACTGTTTCGGTCAAAAGCGGAACGGCGCAGTTAATGAATAACGGCTCTGCTCAAGGCGGTCTAACACCTACTTTTCAGTATATAGGTCGGGATTGCTGCTGTATGCGTGTTATTGGGACAACAGTAACCGATGGTGCTGCGTCTTATATACAGGGCGAATCACTAAAAGTTGCTATAACAGCGGAGTTATAAATGTACAAACTGACAATTGATTCAAAAACAGTTCAACGTCTATCCGACAACGCCTTCATCCCTTTTGACGAAGCCAACACAGACTACCAAGCCTATCTTGAGTGGCTGGCAGAGGGCAACACGCCCGAACCGGCTGACGAGGTGTAAGCATGCCCGGAGAGGTACAACTATCAGACGCACAAATTGACGCCATTGCAGAGAAGGCGGCAGAGAAGGCGTTCAACAAAATATATGCAGAAGTCGGCAAATCGGTGCTGACCAAGTTGGCATGGCTGACAGGTGCGGCTGTGATTGGTTTATTTATATGGCTAGGAGGGCACAACTCCCTGCCAAAATAGGGGAAGAAAATGATTGACCCAGTTAGCGCCTTTGCCC
>Ga0208644_1001714_pt1 | contig 18079 bp, 22 predicted proteins | sample VirMetDEL_Nov_18_FD_184517 | JGI IMG/M metagenome (GOLD analysis project Ga0208644, IMG submission 184517) | Aqueous microbial communities from the Delaware River and Bay under freshwater to marine salinity gradient to study organic matter... | ecosystem: Environmental > Aquatic > Marine >... | reverse complement strand
ATGGGTCTAATTTTTTTTTCTAAATTTGGAATTGAGTTAGGATCCTTTTTTAAAGCGGAGTCTTGCGAAGCTGTGCGAGCTGCAACAGCAGCGAGCACTTTAGAGTCTGTTTTAAAATATTGATTGTGAGTCCATACAGCTATCTAATTTAATAATAAAAACTTTTAGAGTCCCTTGTTGCCTGTTGCTTGAAGCGTTGATCCTGAAGCGTTTATGAACGATTTAGAGCTATAAAAAAACATTGCTGCATGTGATTAATTTTATTTTTTGTTGTTTAATTTTTTAATGATTAAAGATTCAAAAACATAAGTAATCGCAACAAACATTCTAATTATAAATTAAATATCGAGGTACTATCGAGGTATTACAAAAAGAAAATTTTGATGGCGTGTTATTATGTTTGGTATATAATAATTCTAAGCGGAAATTTTTTTGATCAGTTTGATCCGTAGTCAAGTGCTCTTATATTTATAGAACATTGGCTTTTCAAATCAATCAATGTTTTCGCGGAAAAGTGAGAAATTGAATGATGAAAGGTACTACATTTGTTCACGAGCATTCGAGGTATTATCGAGGTATTGGGAACAAAGAGAACAAACTAGAGTCTTTATAGAGTCTTTGAAAATGTTCCTAGATTGATGTTTAGGAAGCCCGTTTCAGTGCATTTGATTTTTTACTCGATAATAAGTGAACAAAAACGAAAGGTAAAAATAAAATGGTTATTAGTAAATTAGATGGAAAAGGAATCCAAAACAGAAGAAAGTTAAATCAAAGTTATATAGATAAACTCACGCCTGGAAACAGATTATATTTTGTTTGTGATACAGAAGTAGTTGGGCTGAGAATTGTTATTTTTACTTCAGGGGTAAAAACATTTTATCTACAAAGGTATATTAAAGAAAAAAGGTATTCAGTTAGATACAAAATTGGAAACTTCCCTGAATGCTCTGTTCATACTGCTCGACAGATTGCTCATCAAGTAAAGGCTAAATCTGTTCAGGGCCAAGATCCGTCAGTGACTCTCAAAGAGTCAGAGGCAGAAAAAACTATAGGTGATGTAATGACTGAATTCTTGAAAAAAAGATATAATTGGTATTCAGCAACAAAGCGAAAATCGACCATACAAAGTGCCAGAGATACAATTAATGCTTGGGTTTTTAATCAATCCAATGATCCAAGAATTAATAAAATTTGGAAACAAAACAAAGAAGTTTTAAACATTAAAAGATTAAAACTATCTGAGGTCACTACTGAAACAATCTTAGATTTTCACCAGGCAGTTTGTTTAAAGGCTCCATACAATGCAAACAGGCTTGTTAGTTATTTAAGAGAAATGTTTAATTATGCAAAATCAAAAATGTATCTTTTAGGTGATAATCCCGCTTCAATACCTAAGAAAAAATTAGCGAAAGAAAAGAAAGACCATTTTGATTATTATGCACCAAGTGAGGTTCCAAAAATACTTGCAGATTTAGATAAGGAAATGAAAGTCCCTCACAACAAACTTTGTGCAGCTGCAACAAAAGCAGATTTATTATGTGGTGGTAGATATGCTTCAGAAGTTAATAATCTAACAATCGACCAGATTGATTTGAAAAGTAAAACAATCAATTATGAAAATACAAAAACAGGTCAAAAAGTTAGGCCAATCAATGACGCTATGGTTGATTTTATTAAATACATTTATGATCAAAGATCAAAAGGTGCAGCGCCCTTTTATTATCCACCTGAAGATTTAAGACATAAATATCTTTTTCCTAATGAAAGATTTGGAAGAATGATTAGAACTAAAAGAGGTTTAAAACCAATTAAACTAAAACATCTTGGTACACAGATTAATTTTTGGAAAATATTCTGTAAAAAATATGGTTATAAACAAAGAGATCTTAAATCTCTAAGACATACATTTGCAGTTTATATGGTGCACCAGGGTATAAGTTTGAGAGTGCTCCAAAAAATGATGTTGCATGAGTCTATTACAACAACTGAAATTTATGCAGCTCTTGATAACCAAACAATTAAAAAGGAAATGGAAAATATATCTTTTGATGTTGCTTGATCTTTGCTGCTAGATTCTAGCTGCATGTTGCATAATTAGTTTGTGCTGATAAGTTATTTATAAATGGGCACAAAGAATAAGATGTTATTAGATGAAATAGCTGCAGCTGCAGCAGAACGGGGAGTATCCCTAGAGCAAGTTTTAAAGTGGGTTAAAAAACATAGCCTAAAGGGGCCTGCAAAAATTAAAATTGATACAGCAATAGATATAAGAAATTTCTATGAGAAAAATAAAAAACTTACAAAGCGACAAATCATAATTAAATTTTCTCAATCACCAGAGTTTAAAAGAATTTTAGATAATCATTTTACAGGTAAAAAAAGAAAAGCTTTTGATGACAAATCATGGAAAGAATACAAAGAAAAAAACTATTTAGCAGATAAGGAACTTCAAACAGTTGGAAATTATAAAAAATTTAAATTTATTGAAAACCAATTATTAAAACCATTAACGGGTAAAGGAATTGTAAGTGCATTTTGGAAAAACACTGTTCCATCAAAATTAATCACAAAGTCGAAAAAGAAACTTCCTAAATGATGTTTTAGGAACCCCGTTTGATTTAAATTTCTCTGTTTTTCTGTAGTTGTACTCACATGATACGATTACTTAAACCAAAACAAGTTGCAGAAATTTTAAATGTTTCTGTGAGAACTTTAGCCAACAGAAGAGCACTTGGATTAGCTCCCGCGTATATTCAGGATCAAAAAGGTTCGAGTGTTAGATATCCTGAAAACAAGTTGGAGAGCTACATCAACAACGGAATCAAAAACAATTCTAATTTTAAACGAGGTAAAGCATGAACAATAAATCAATGACAGAAAAAGCTATGCCATCAAAAGGTGATGGAGCTGCAGCTGCAGAATTAAAACTACTTGTAGATAGAGAGATTATGAAAAGAGATTTTGAACAAGAAATCTTACAGCTGCTTGATGAGAAATTTAAAAAGGAGCGAAAGCCAGGCGAAAGCTATTTGGACTTCATCAAAAGACAAGATCCTGAAGAGTTAAAAAGGATTGGATTAAAAGATGGATCTAATGTTGTAGATTTTAGAAAATATTCAAAATCGAAAGAGCCAGAAGTTAAAAAGTTAGATCTCGCTAGTCAATTCACACCAGGAAAAACTTTAGCAAGTTTAACAGAAGCTGAAAGGGACGCAGTAAATATGCTGCTTAAATTAACATTTGGAAAAGCGAATGACTAAACAGTTAGAACTATTTCCAAGAGAGGAAAGCTTACAAAAGGTAGTTGATAGAACTAAAAAAGATTTAGAGTTTGATAAGAAACACCCACCCATAATTAGAACCAATCATCTAATACAACAAGGTTTGATTGATAAAGGGGATATGATTGTTTCATTCGATCCTGCAACTAGATTGTTTGTAAATAAGGATCGAACAATTGCTTTTCAAAATTACAATGACGCAACACAATATAATAAATCTCTAACTGCTGAACCTGAAGTAGATAATTCAAATGTCATAGTTGCAAATGGCGAAATAACTACTGAAAAAACTTTAAGAAAAAAGTTTGAAGCAGAGGGCCCGATAGATAAGAAAATTAGAGAGGGTAAAACATTAACACCACAAGAAGCTAACTACATAAAACAAAACCCGTTTGATGTTAAAGCTTTCAAAAGAAAAAATTATATTGATAGCATTTATAATGGAACCAGGAAATCGACCTGGGATCTAATGAAAGAAACTGCTGGCCCTGAAGAGCTACGGGAACTGAAAAAGGTTGAAAATAAATTTAAGAAACAGACACAACCCAAAGCTCTGAAGCCAGAACCATCAATGCAAGAATTAAACATCAGGATTAATGAAGCATTGGATTATAAACCAGGCCCACAGCAACCAAAAAAAGAAGAGATAGATATAAATCAACTCATCAAAGAGAGAGCTGATCAAAGATTAAAACAAGAGCAAGAAGCTTACGACCAACAGTTTGGGACAGGTGGAATTGTACAACTGAAGAGGCCAATATAATGCACTTATCAAAAGAGGAAATGAGAGAACTGATTGATCAATGTTTAGATCAACAAAAAGTACAAATAGAGATCAATAAAAATAATTCTGAGTCTATTAATGAACTGATCACTAGAAATAGATTTTTAAGTAATAGAATTGATTACCTTGAAGCCAGGTGTGATCGATACAAAAGAGCATACCAAAGAATGTATTGGCAGCGCAAAGACGAAGAAAAGAAAGCTGCAGAAGTAGAAAAAAATTTAAAAAACTTTTTCAACGAGAGGACAGATAATTAAATAACTAAAACGGAGTATTATAGATGATAACACAACAAGGGATTAAAAAATTTACAGAAGTATTTAAAGGATCAGATAAATTTTATCTTGCTAATCCAGAAAAGATTACAATAAAAAAAAATGGTGGTCAGAGGTGGGGAGTTATAGAAAGTAGTTACGAATTTCCAAACTTAACGCTTGAAGAAGCTATCCAAAAACACTTGGACGGGAGTTTAAAAAGAGGGGTTGTATTACCTCCAATAAGAAAACTAGATAATAAATGTATTTGGGGGGCGATTGATATAGATGGAAACATTTACAAAGATGATGATTTTAAAAAAGAGATACTCAACAAGATACAGAAATTTAACTTACCTCTCACAGCTTGCTTCTCAAAATCAAAGGGGTTACACCTTTATATAAAATTTAATGATTGGACAGATGCTAAATTAGTTGTGGATATACTTCACACTTTTTTAAAAAAGTTAGATCTTCCACAAAATACAGAATGTTTCCCGAAACAAATTGCTCTTAAAGATGATGAGATTGGAAATGGAATTATGCTGCCTCATATGTATGGAGTTGGAAATAACGCTATCAGAGAATATAGAGACGGCGATATTGAAACCACTAATGATATAGAAAAATTTGTTAGTTGGGTTTTATCTCAAGGAGTTGAAGCTAGCGAAATAGAAATAGATCTACCTAAATCAAAGAAAAAGAAAGATGATTATGAAACAGACAATGGGTTATCTAAATGGGAAATACTAAAAGGGATTAAAAATAAAACTATTGAAGAACACCCAACAATGGGAGGGAAATATCATAGTTGGATCCAGGTTGTCATTGCTAAAGCTGTGAAAGGAAATTGGGGGGATAATGAAATATTAAAACTTATTAAAGAAGTTCACCAAGACAATAGAGGAATTGGGTATGTATGGCCAGAGAGTTATCAAAAACAAATAAACTATACCAGAAGAGAGAACAGATTAAACAAACCTAATCCAGGAGATACAAAATTTTTAGAAAAACAAAACCTGGAGACAGCTTCTAAACTAGAAGAGATTAAAAAAACTTATTGTTATGTCATGGCTAATGATATGTTTAATAAACTTGGAACTGGCGAGTTTTATCAAGCAACACAAATCAATAACTTCCATGCTCATCAAGTATTTATTGAAAAAGGAACGCTAACAAACAAACTTTTAAATAGTAAGAATTTTAAAAAAGCAGAAACATTTATAACGAGTGCAAAATATAAACCAGGTTTAATTGAAATTACTAAACCTGGAGAAATCCCTCTTATTCAAAGTGGAACAGTTTTAAATATTTATATTCCAAATTACGTGCAGCCGAAAAAAGGAGATGTCCAATTCATATTAGATTTTTTTACTTGGCTAGTGGGCCAGGATAAATGGAAAACGATTGAGCAATGGATTGCTTATAATATCCAGGTGCCAGGAATAAAAATCAAATGGGCCCTGGTTTTAGTTTCAGAAGTTGAGGGAGTTGGTAAAGGATTATTGGCTCGAATACTTTCAAGAATTCTAGGTTATGAAAATGTAAATGAAAACGCTAACTACAAACATTTAACCAACACACACAATACATTATTAATTGGTACTCAGGTTTTAGTATTGAATGAAGTATCACTTGGAGATTTTAAAAGTAAAAGTGAGGGAACTAATACTTTAAAAAACTTTGTAGCTGATCCGTTCTATACTTGTAATTTTAAGGGGAAGCCAATGATCAAACTTCCAAACTTAACAAACTTTATGCTCTTCTCTAATGATCCAAGAGTATTATCAATCAACGATGGAGCTAGAAGATATCATTTCAGCAATATCAAAAAGACAGAGGAGGAAATTATTCAGAAAACAAATGAAGGTTTTTTTGATAAGGCCTGGAACTTTGTTGATAGTGATGAGGGAGCTGCTGCATTAATGTATCATTTTAAAAATGAAGTTGTAATTGAAGATCCAACAATATTTCAAAAGAGAGCTCCACAAACAAATGACTTATTAGAACTTATTGAGCAAAGCAAACACCCAATACAAAAGAAATTAGAATATGATTTATCAAGACCAGACAAAGAGAATGCAAAAATATTTAAAATTTCTTTCTGTGGAATTATCAGCTTTGATGAATTGAACGATAAACTTCATATTAGAGACAAAGACGAAAGCAAACAATTAGATTGGGGAAGTTATGGAGATGACGCTTTATATAAATTTTTATCAGCTAATAGTGATCCCTGGAATAATGGAGAGAAAACAAGACAGATTAAAATTAACGGAGTGAGGAATAGATTTTATTTATTAAATGATAGTCTTTGCCCGATCCCAGGTAAAAGCTATAAAGATCTTGAGCCAAAGCAAATTGAGATAATCTATAATAATTATTTAAAATGCTGGAATGCAATCGCAAATGAAAAATATAACTACCAGGAAGCAATGAAAATGAGACCTGGTCTGGAGGTAGAGATTATTAATATGATATCAAGGGGCAGCTATAAAAAACTTTATAAAGATATCCCACAAAAAGAATTACTTTCAAAACTTATGACAGGAGAAGAAAAGCTCTCCCATAATGATCAGTTTAGAGTTGAGGCCTGGAGAGAAAAGACAAAAATTATCAATAGAGGAATAAGATTCCCCAATAAAATAATTGAGGACATAGGAAACAATGAAAAATAATAGCAGGAAAGCAAAATCCAGATATCTTCAAAACATAGTAAGGGAGAAGATTATTGAGCTATTTAAACTTAATCCTGGAGATATCAGAACTAGCAATACGGGAGAGAACGGAGAAGATGTGAAGTTATTATCTATAACTGCCAAAAGAGCTTTTCCATATTCTACAGAATGTAAGAATTCAGAGCAGCATATTGGATTATATAAAAACTTTAAGCAGGCCAATAAACATAATCATAGAGAGCCATTATTAGTGATTAAGAAAAATAGAGAAAGACCACTCGCAGTCATAACACTGGATCATTTCTTTGAACTGATTGAGAAAGATGATTAATCAACTCTCTCAAATTAATCAGTGCATTTAGACAGCACGCTCCGCTTTAGTCTTTATTCTCATTTTAAAAAAATAGTGAGTTGATTGAGTTGGTTGAGATCTACTTCAATTTTGGTGTCTGATCTGATAAAGTTACATCAGCGTGCAAAATTTAAGACCACCCATCAATAAATGATGTTGTTATTGGTTACGCTGAATTTTAAAACTATGGAAAATAAAAAAACAAATCCGTTTGATCTATCGCGAAAAGAATATGCAGAATTGCTAGGTATAACACCAAATGCAGTTAGAATGAGAATGCGACATGGTAAACTAGAGGGTGAGTATATTTTTGAAAATGGAAAATATTTTTTCAGAGCACCTGAATCAATGCGTGCAAACATAGTTTTAAACCATGTTCAAAAGACCATCTTAAAGAAGATTTATAGAAGAGGAAATCATCACAAAGCTAATTATCCAAATGAAGCTTTTAGAAAACATAATGAAATGAAAATGTTAGCAAAATTAAAATACAATGTTGATGATGAAGTACAAAACCTGATGCCTGAAGCCGTAGAAATTGCAAAACAAAAAAAGCGTGAGAGATTACAAAGTGCCATGAACCAAAAGCCATTATTAAAAAACTACAGCTCGGGAATTATTAATGAGAGCAATAAGGGATACGGAACCCATGAATATTTTTCACCAAGAGCAGATTTATTTTCAGCTAATAAATTTAGAACCAGGAAATACACACCACCCAAAATAAAAAAGGGCCCGTATGAGATTTGATTATTGGTCCATGTTCCTAGCTGCTTGCAGCCAGAATCTAGGCTCAAGAAACTTAGCGTGCATTGACCATCTTTAAATAATTTCCTGAAATGGTAAAATTGCTAATCATCTAATAATAAACCGAGCCCAGGTGTGATGCCCATTGCACCTGGGTTTTTACATCATTGAGTCATTGTTTAGGATTTGTTAACCTATAACTATGAAAAAACTTTATCTCACATTTTCCATCTTATTATCACTAACTGTGAGTTCATTAGCTCAGCAAGTTTCCTGCAAAGGTGTTAACACTCCTGATGCAAGATTCATTATAAATGATGATACAATTATTTTAAGTGAGAGCGCAGGTTCTATGACATTTGATAAAAGTTGGACAATGTCTAAAAACGTTCATAAAGGAAAAATTAAAACTAAATTTGGTGGAAATAAAAGAACTATGGAACTTCAGATTGATACAAGAACTGGAGATGCACAATTAACTACAATAGATTATTATACTTCAACAAGTGACGAGGTTTACGTAAGAAATTATAATAATTGTAAATAAATGAAAAAAATTATTCTCTATATTTTTTCTATATCAATATTAGCTTCGAATAGTTATGCTGCTAATATCTCTATGGTATGTGGGGGCAATGCAGTTAAAATTGATAAAAGATATATCTATCAATATTTTGGTAGTGGTGCTGTTGATAAATATAAAATTACTAATAAAGGACCAGGATATGTTTCAGGCTTTTTAAAAGGAAAAAACCTAGACTATGATGTTTCAGTAAATCTAAGTTCACAAACACTTACAGTGAATAAAAAAGATAGAAAAACAGGAATTACTGGTAGCTACACCAAAAATTGCTATTAATTTTTTTTTCGAATTTTTATTACCAGAAAATGCTAAAGGTAATCATTTTTATATTATTAACCTTATCTGCAAAATCATATGCATTTGAATTTAATTTTAGAATGGAAAAATGTTTAGATCTTAGTTTAGAAAAAGAATTTAATTTTACCTTAGATGACTATGTTTATAATTACTTAGAATTTGATTATTTAACAAAAGAAATATCTGTAAACTGGATGTACAATCCTGAAACTTATAAAAATTATACTGGTAGAGCTGATGAATCTGGCTCAATTTATTTTGATATTTTCCTATATGAAGACGATTTGATTAAAGGTGTAAATTTAGAAGATGAAGAAATTCAAGAAACTATAATGGTTTTTCCCAAAGAAAAAAGATTTGTAAGAACACTAACTTTTGTTGATGTGGAAAAAACTTTTTATGTTGAATCTAAATGCTTAAAATATTCAAGTTAAATTCTTAGACTCAACGTTCAGGATTTGATAATATTTTAATATGTTCGGAAATCTATTTGAACTTCTTATATATGTTGTAATAGGAATTTTTGTTTTAGGCTTTCTTTTTGGACCTAAGGGGGGAAAAATAAAAGCTGGTAAAAAAGAGTTAAAAACAGAATTTCCAGGCATTATAAAGTTATTTCTTTTAGGAACTTTAATTACAGTAATCATTGTTGCAATCAGAGGCTATTAAACTTTAATAATTTAAAATTATGAAAAAACTTCTCCTAGCTATTCTATTCACCCTGGTTCTAAGTGGGGGTGCTAGTGCTAGCTGTAGAGATGATGTTGAGATGAAATGGTCTATTGAGGATGACAGATACGTCAGATTTATATTTTTAAGTAACAGTAATAATAAAATAAATGTTTATGAATATGGTATCCTAACATCAGATAATAAATTAATTAAAAAAAATAAGATATCTGATACTAAAACATTAGGTGGTATGCCCGTATTAAGTGGAGCCATTCTTGGTAGTTTTGGAAGAGAAGTGTTAGATATGAATGTTATAGATATTAATACTAATGTAATTAAGTATGCATACTATCAGTGTAAATACCTGGATTAAAATGAAAAAAATATTAGTTTTAACAATCAGTTTATTTTTTATTTCTAATTCAATATATGCAACACCATCAATTGATAATTTCAAAATAGATAACGAAAATAAAATATATTTAAAACGCAACGTTAATTACTTTACCAACCAAGGCTACGAAATAGTTCTTCAAGAAACTAGAGGCACAACAACTGGTTATGTATTAAAAAAAGATGAGGATTATGTGGGCTGCCGAGCAGTGGGTTTATCTCAATATCAAACCTGCTATATTATTGATTTAATTAAGGCTGAATGAGAAAAAAAAAATATCAAATTAATTATGCGTGTATACCATGTGGTAATGCAATATTAATAGTTTGTGGTAAATGCGGTCAAAAATTATCTTGGGGAGAATACACATCTACAGGCGGTAGAGATAAAATTTTACTTAGATGCGAAAAGCATGGTTCAATAAATGCTCCTTATTGCGATTGTGGAAAAAGGATGTTTCCATTTGATGGCACATCAGAAGACTTTTAACATCTGTAAAATAGACTCAACGTTTAGGATTTGGTAATTTATTTATATGACTCTTGAACCTTGTAGGGAATGTAATGTAATGGTTTCAACAGATTCAAAAAAATGTAAGCAGTGTGGAGTTGAATATCCAACAATCTTACCTGAGAAAGTTACAGATCTTATGTACTCCTACAAAAATAGTGAAATTACTAAAAATGAATATGATCTCTATAGAATAAATCCAACTCATATTTTTGTAAGATGTTCAAAAAACTTTTGTCCAGAGGGATATAAAGTCATAAAAATATCTAAATCAAAATTAGACAAAATAGTGTGTTCAGGATGCGGAAATAAACTTGAAACTGTTTCACAAAAACAAGCCAAACAATATTTTGAGAATAAAGATTTAGATTTTTTAAAAGTTAAAACTGACAAATTTGAAAATCTTGGAAAAATGACCAAGAAATTTAAAAATAAAGCTAGTACGAAAAATATTGAAAAGATGGTTGAATCATTAATGAAATCAAGAAAAAGAAAAAAAAAATTAAGAGACATGTCAAAAGAAGAGCTGATTAATGAAGTGGCTGAAACAAAGTTACATTCTCTTTCAAATAAACAATTAATTGGAGGATGTATTGGAATACTTGGTTATATAATTGTTAAAGAAATTGGTGATTGGGGTTGGCACTATGGAGATATTGTTGGTTTATTTCTTTTAGCTTTTTTACCAGGAGCTTTATTTATAGGTGGAATGCTAGAAGAACGATAGTTTTAAAATATGAATACTGAATTAGCCTTACTTAAATTTATTAATCATTACATAAAACATAATCCTGATGAAAATGGACAAATATATAATGAAGATCAATCAAATCTTGTTGAAACATTTGGTTACTCATTAGTTGAAAGAGTTCACCCAAAAGTATTTGAAGATAATATCATCGAAAATAAGATGAAGCTGAACTCTAAAAGAATTAAAGATGATTACGTCAGAATTCCTTTAACACCAATTCAGATTTTACATTTTAAACTGATGTACAATATTGCTTTTATTAAAAAGAATTATCCAGAAAAAATATCAGATTTAGATTTATCTGAGGATTTGTCTGAATTATTAGACAATGAAGATAAGATTATAAGTTTGTATAATGATATTAAAAAAATTGGATTAAATTAGATGAAAAAACTATTATTTACTTTTTTATTCTATTTATCTTTTTTTGTAATAGCATTAGCTAAAGATCTTGAATTAATTTGTACCGTTGATGATAGATCATTCTACGACACTGTAAAAATATTTGAAATTGAAAATCCAAATAAAGCAATGATATTATTTTTAAATGAGAGAGATCTTGCTAGTGGTGATGTAGCGGTTTCGTCAACAAGCTACTCTATTAGAGGTGATTATAACATATACAGTGATGGAAAATTTAATAAAATTGGTGTTTTTAAATATTTAATTAATCGATCAACAGGTTCTTTTCAATCTATTATTTCTTATGACGGTAGTGCACCAATAATCTCAAATGGCAATTGTATAGAAAGCAGACCTAAATTTTAAATTAATGAAAAAACTCCTCCTAACATTTCTATTCACCTTAGTTCTAAGTGGGGGTGCTAGTGCTATAATTGAGAATGAATTAAAATCTAAAATTGAAAAACTTGGATATTCACCAATATCAAAATCTTTAATCGGAGATGACTTAGATTATTCAGAAGTTTTAAATAGACAAATTGAATTCATAGAAATAACAGAGAAAAAAATTTTAAATGAATTAAAGAGCATAGAAACATCATGCATAGAGGACTTTACTGATATTAAAAACAATCAAAATAAACTTGATGATTGTGTTTTACGAAGATGGGAAGTTAATAAAAATGGAGCAGAAATAGATTATCTCGCTAGGGAAATTAATTTTGATTTTAGAAATATAGAAAGTCAATTACCAAAAACAAAAATAAAGAATAGTAATTCAGGCGGTACTTTAATGACGCCATCGTTTGACGGAATATCATCAACAACAAATTACCTAGTATATGGAATGGATTTAGGTGCTTATAAAGATCAAAATTCTGAAGTTAATGAGCTAATGAATAAATATTCAAATGTAAAAGATGGAAAACGTAAATTGAATTATGCAGAAATAACCAAAACAACTGTCGCTATTGCAACCGCATATGTAGTTGGGAAATATGTTGGTGAAAAATTAGGTGAATCTAAAACTAAAAATAAAACAGAAACTCGAAAAACAAAAGTTTGTACTGTGAATAGAAATTGTCCATTTGGAGTTTGTTCAGTTTTTTGCCATTAATGCTCGAAGTACTAATAGCCCTGGAACTTGCAGTATTAAACTATAGTCTTTTGAAGGATTAGACTAAACGTTCAGTTTTTGCTAAACTTGTATTATGAAAAAGCTTTTAGGGATAGTGGTTCTGAGTTTGTTATTAGTTAGTAATTCTTACGCCGCAACAGCTCAAAGTTTAATAGATTCAAAATTAAAAAATCGTAAACTTGAAAAGATTGAAGGTGTATGGAATGGTGGTGGATTTATTACGGTCATTTATAAAGATCAAGGAAACTACTATTTAGATGCAATAATAAATGGATCTACAAGATGTAATACAAGACATAGATTGATTAAAATATCTGATAATTTATTTGAGTATAAAAGAAACGCTTACAAGTTTGAAATAGGTGGAAAATCTGGAGATTGTCGTCTTGATACAAAATGGACATTTTCATATACATACTCAGTAAGTGGAAATACTTTGACTTTTAATGGTAGAGCCTCAGGTCCCAGCAACCTAAATCCTTGGAGTCAATCAATGGCACGAACTTGGCCAGATAATTTTTCTGTACATAATGATAAATTTAAAACAAAAGAAGATACTCTAGAGGAAGATAAACAATTAGCTATAATGGTTAACACTGCAAAAAAAACATGTGGTGTTTTAGGTTTTGAACCTGGTACGGAAAAATTTGCTGATTGTACTTTAAAACTTTATACACAAAAAGTTGAAGAGCTAATTGCAGAAAAACAATCGAAAAATCAAGTTGTGCAAAATCAAGCTAGTTCAAGTCAATCATCAGGTTCAAATACAACAACTATCTATGATCCAGTTAGAGATAGTCAAAATTTAATGAACAAAGGTCAAAAGATGTTAGGTGGTGGTTGCACTCTTGGTGTTGATTGTTAATCAAAGGACTACTTTGATCGCGACACTTGTTCGATACACTCTCTACACAACTAATAGCCCTGGAACTTGCAGTATTAACCTATAGTCTTTTGAAGGATTAGACTAAACGTTATTTTCTGGCGGGCTTAGAAGGACTTGAACCCTCAACCTCGGAGTCCGTAGCTCCGCGCTCTATCCAATTGAGCTATAAGCCCTGATAAATTTAGTATAGGACAATATAGGATCAATTGAAATATTTTTTCAAAAAATTTTTGAGCTCTGTGAACCTAACGATCATAGATTATACACCTAAAGTAGAAGCAACCTTTTTTTCAAAATCAGGGGATGGGTCTAAATTTTTTTTCTAAATTTGGAATTGAGTTAGGATCCTTTTTTAAAGCGGAGTCTTGCGAAGCTGTGCGAGCTGCAACAGCAGCGAGCACTTTAGAGTCTGTTTTAAAATACTAATTGTGAGTCCATACAGCTATCTATTTTAATTATAAAAACTTTTAGAGTCCCTTGTGCCTGTTGCTTGAAGCGTTGATCCTGAAGCGTTTATGAACGATTTAGAGCTATAAAAAAACATTGCAGTATGTGATTAATTTTATTTTTAGTTGTTTAATTTTTTAATGATTAAAGATTCAAAAACATAAGTAATCGCAACAAACATTCTAATTATAAATTAAATATCGAGGTACTATCGAGGTATTACAAAAAGAAAATTTTGATGGCGTGTTATTATGTTTGGTATATAATAATTCTAAGCGGAAATTTTTTTGATCAGTTTGATCCGTAGTCAAGTGCTCTTATATTTATAGAACATTGGCTTTTCAAATCAATCAATGTTTTCGCGGAAAAGTGAGAAATTGAATGATGAAAGGTACTACATTTGTTCACGAGCATTCGAGGTATTATCGAGGTATTGGGAACAAAGAGAACAAACTAGAGTCTTTATAGAGTCTTTGAAAATGTTCCTAGATTGATGTTTAGGAAGCCCGTTTCAGTGCATTTGATTTTTTACTCGATAATAAGTGAACAAAAACGAAAGGTAAAAATAAAATGGTTATTAGTAAATTAGATGGAAAAGGAATCCAAAACAGAAGAAAGTTAAATCAAAGTTATATAGATAAACTCACGCCTGGAAACAGATTATATTTTGTTTGTGATACAGAAGTAGTTGGGCTGAGAATTGTTATTTTTACTTCAGGGGTAAAAACATTTTATCTACAAAGGTATATTAAAGAAAAAAGGTATTCAGTTAGATACAAAATTGGAAACTTCCCTGAATGCTCTGTTCATACTGCTCGACAGATTGCTCATCAAGTAAAGGCTAAATCTGTTCAGGGCCAAGATCCGTCAGTGACTCTCAAAGAGTCAGAGGCAGAAAAAACTATAGGTGATGTAATGACTGAATTCTTGAAAAAAAGATATAATTGGTATTCAGCAACAAAGCGAAAATCGACCATACAAAGTGCCAGAGATACAATTAATGCTTGGGTTTTTAATCAATCCAATGATCCAAGAATTAATAAAATTTGGAAACAAAACAAAGAAGTTTTAAACATTAAAAGATTAAAACTATCTGAGGTCACTACTGAAACAATCTTAGATTTTCACCAGGCAGTTTGTTTAAAGGCTCCATACAATGCAAACAGGCTTGTTAGTTATTTAAGAGAAATGTTTAATTATGCAAAATCAAAAATGTATCTTTTAGGTGATAATCCCGCTTCAATACCTAAGAAAAAATTAGCGAAAGAAAAGAAAGACCATTTTGATTATTATGCACCAAGTGAGGTTCCAAAAATACTTGCAGATTTAGATAAGGAAATGAAAGTCCCTCACAACAAACTTTGTGCAGCTGCAACAAAAGCAGATTTATTATGTGGTGGTAGATATGCTTCAGAAGTTAATAATCTAACAATCGACCAGATTGATTTGAAAAGTAAAACAATCAATTATGAAAATACAAAAACAGGTCAAAAAGTTAGGCCAATCAATGACGCTATGGTTGATTTTATTAAATACATTTATGATCAAAGATCAAAAGGTGCAGCGCCCTTTTATTATCCACCTGAAGATTTAAGACATAAATATCTTTTTCCTAATGAAAGATTTGGAAGAATGATTAGAACTAAAAGAGGTTTAAAACCAATTAAACTAAAACATCTTGGTACACAGATTAATTTTTGGAAAATATTCTGTAAAAAATATGGTTATAAACAAAGAGATCTTAAATCTCTAAGACATACATTTGCAGTTTATATGGTGCACCAGGGTATAAGTTTGAGAGTGCTCCAAAAAATGATGTTGCATGAGTCTATTACAACAACTGAAATTTATGCAGCTCTTGATAACCAAACAATTAAAAAGGAAATGGAAAATATATCTTTTGATGTTGCTTGATCTTTGCTGCTAGATTCTAGCTGCATGTTGCATAATTAGTTTGTGCTGATAAGTTATTTATAAATGGGCACAAAGAATAAGATGTTATTAGATGAAATAGCTGCAGCTGCAGCAGAACGGGGAGTATCCCTAGAGCAAGTTTTAAAGTGGGTTAAAAAACATAGCCTAAAGGGGCCTGCAAAAATTAAAATTGATACAGCAATAGATATAAGAAATTTCTATGAGAAAAATAAAAAACTTACAAAGCGACAAATCATAATTAAATTTTCTCAATCACCAGAGTTTAAAAGAATTTTAGATAATCATTTTACAGGTAAAAAAAGAAAAGCTTTTGATGACAAATCATGGAAAGAATACAAAGAAAAAAACTATTTAGCAGATAAGGAACTTCAAACAGTTGGAAATTATAAAAAATTTAAATTTATTGAAAACCAATTATTAAAACCATTAACGGGTAAAGGAATTGTAAGTGCATTTTGGAAAAACACTGTTCCATCAAAATTAATCACAAAGTCGAAAAAGAAACTTCCTAAATGATGTTTTAGGAACCCCGTTTGATTTAAATTTCTCTGTTTTTCTGTAGTTGTACTCACATGATACGATTACTTAAACCAAAACAAGTTGCAGAAATTTTAAATGTTTCTGTGAGAACTTTAGCCAACAGAAGAGCACTTGGATTAGCTCCCGCGTATATTCAGGATCAAAAAGGTTCGAGTGTTAGATATCCTGAAAACAAGTTGGAGAGCTACATCAACAACGGAATCAAAAACAATTCTAATTTTAAACGAGGTAAAGCATGAACAATAAATCAATGACAGAAAAAGCTATGCCATCAAAAGGTGATGGAGCTGCAGCTGCAGAATTAAAACTACTTGTAGATAGAGAGATTATGAAAAGAGATTTTGAACAAGAAATCTTACAGCTGCTTGATGAGAAATTTAAAAAGGAGCGAAAGCCAGGTGAAAATTATTTAGACTTCATCAAAAGACAAGATCCTGAAGAGTTAAAAAGAATTGGATTAAAAGACGGATCTAATGTTGTAGATTTTAGAAAATATTCAAAATCGAAAGAGCCAGAAGTTAAAAAGTTAGATCTCGCTAGTCAATTCACGCCAGGAAAAACTTTAGCAAGCTTAACAGAAGCCGAAAGAGATGCAGTGAACATGCTGCTTAAATTAACATTTGGAAAAGCGAATGACTAAGGGAATTAAATCACTCATAAAAGATATTATGAAACCTGATGAACCAAGTGATTTTTCAGTTGTGATCGGCCCCAAAACTTATGCACAATTATTTGAAGATCTAAATGTTCATAACGGCAAAACAGAAATCAAAATTGTTGCTCGTAAAATGCCACCAGGCAAGAAAGTGAAGATTGTATAATGTCAAAACAATTAGAACTATTTCCAAGAGAAAATAACTTACAAAAGGTAGTTGATAGAACAAAAAAAGATTTTGAGTTTGATAAAAAACACCCACCAATAATTAGAACTAACCATCTAATACAACAAGGCTTGGTTGAAAAAGGGGATATGATTGTTTCATTTGATCCCGCAACTAGATTGTTTGTAAATAAAGATCGAACAATAGCTTTTCAAAATTACAATGACGCAACACAATATAATAAATCTCTAACTGCTGAACCTGAAGTAGATAATTCAAATGTCATAGTTGCAAATGGCGAACTAACTACTGAAAAAACTTTAAGAAAAAAGTTTGAAGCAGAGGGCCCGTTAGATAAAAAAATTAGACAAGGTAAAACTTTAACACCACAAGAAGCAAATTACATAAAACAAAACCCGTTTGACATTAAAGCTTTTCAGAGAAAAAATTACATTGATACTTTGGCTAATGGAACCAGGAAATCAACCTGGGATCTAATGAAAGAAACTGCTGGCCCTGAAGAGCTGCGGGAACTGAAAAAGGTTGAAAATAAATTTAAGAAACAGACACAACCCAAAGCCCTGAAGGCAGAACCATCAATGCAAGA
>Ga0208644_1001713_pt1 | contig 18081 bp, 38 predicted proteins | sample VirMetDEL_Nov_18_FD_184517 | JGI IMG/M metagenome (GOLD analysis project Ga0208644, IMG submission 184517) | Aqueous microbial communities from the Delaware River and Bay under freshwater to marine salinity gradient to study organic matter... | ecosystem: Environmental > Aquatic > Marine >... | reverse complement strand
GCTGTCTTGAACCAATTACAACAACAGCAGTATGTTCCTCTTTACGACTAGATAGTGTAGTAGTCCACCATTGTCTTGTACTTTCTCTAGCACCAGGTTGCATAGTAGTTTGATGGTCCTCAATGTCATCAGCAATAATTATGTCACAGTCACGTGATAGAATTTTACCACCTTTACCTACAGCAACCATTGTAGGTGATTTAATACCTGCAACTGTTCTAGTACCTACAGTAAATTGGTTTTGTGACCAGTTTTTACCTGACCTGTTATCTGGTTTAAATGATTGACCAGGTGGACAGAAATCTTCTCGTAGTTCTTCATTAGTATCTAGTACATCAAGTACAGCAGATAATGCATTTTTAGCTATGTCTTCGTTACCACCTACCCACATAATACGTACGTTAGGGTTTTTACATATCTGATATACAGCAAAGTGTATTAATAACTCTGTCTTTCCATGTCGTGGGGGTGACAATATTAATAATTCTTTACCGTGTTCTATAGAATCTATAATGTTATTAATCCAGTTAGTGTGAAATTCTGCGGTGTCGTAGTGTTTTCCTAGTTCTGTTCTAAAGTATTTGTGTCGGAAGTTTGAAAAATTTTCTAATGCTGCTTCTGCATCTGCTGATAGTTCCCACTCTTCTGCTGCTATTTCGTTTCTACTATCTATCTTGTAGGCAGCGAGCATGCGACTGACAGTAGCTGGGGTGCAGCCAAGGAGGGAAGCTGCGTTTGCTACTGTCATATCGCCACTTGCAACTTCTTCTGCTATACCTTCGCTTACGAAAGCTCGGTAATATTGCCCTCTGCGTACAGAAGCATAATCGCCTGTATCAGCATTATACTCTTTATTGATGGGCTTGGTGTCCACTTTGTCATTATGTCGCTTGTCACGTGCAAATTGACGCTTCTGGCACGTTCCTGAACAGAATTTTGTTTGTCTACCTCGTAATTTCTTTCGACAACCTTCTGCTATGCAGATTACATTCTTTGACACTATTAACTAACTTTCCGTAGATGTTTGTATAGTGAGAATTATATGCTATAGTTTCATTAAATACAAACACTAAACAGTAGTATTTTGTTACAGGTAAAGCGGTGACCGGGACATCAAAAGCTGCTTACAGAGTAATCTGTACACTAGAAAGACAAAGGCAGTACCCAAGGACATTAAAAAAGGTTTAGTCAGGACTGGTACATACATTGCCCGCTCCTGCCCAGAAAGGCAACTACTATAAGGCTTTTATCTGTACGAAAGATTACCAACATATTTTTTAGACCTTACGTTAATATATAGAACACCTTAGATTAACATTAGGTAGTCAAACTAGACAGAAGTAAGCATAATACTGCATACTCATACAGAATTTTATTCTGTATGTAGTATTATGCTTTCTACTTCTGTAGTTTGACTCAGAATGCAGGCATTCTGTAGTTAAATGCAGTACCCTACCGATTACTTTAATTCATTGATATCTGCATTTAACTTACTAATGTTAATCTCATCTTCAGTATGTTTGTTAGGTGTCCGACAAGTTGTATCTACTGTTTTGCTTAATCCTTCCGACACAATAAATTATCATACTCTCACGTCTTTCTAAGTTCTTTAGAAATTCTTTATGAATTTCTCTAAAGAACAGAAAGGACAGTGAGAGATATGATTAATTGTTTATTGTGCGGTGAAGGATTCGCAAGCAAAGGCAGTAGAATACATGACTTGTCATGGGACACTGCTAACAAAACATACAAGAAAGATGACAAAGGTATGCCGAAGGCATACGCTTTGGCTATCCATAGAAACTGTTATTGGGATAAATACAATGCAGAGAAAGAAAGTGTAGCACAATAGTGCTACCTTTCTTCTGCATCTGAAAGTATTGATATGTCCATTAATGGCGTAAATACAGTATATTGTGGTTATTGTCAGAACGAAGTAATGAGTGATGACAGATACCCAATATACTTAAGAAGTAAAGGTGTGTCCATACCTTCTTATCTACACAATAGTTGTGGTGTTAAGGTAGATAACTTAGGCGAAAATGTATGGCATTTTCACAAGTTATCTTGGACATATCAAAAGAAAATAAACAAACAAGATACGTTATTTTAAGAAAGGAAATTATGAATTACGTAAACGTTGAAAAACTAAATGAAGCATTGGCAGAAATTGGTAAATATATTAATACCGATATTATGAAAACAGTTGAGCGTCACTTAACACAAGGTATACAAGATTGGTATGATAATCAAGCTAATGGATTAGCTGAAAGTGATACCAAAGCATTGGGTATAAAAGTAATTGATGACTTTGAATTTGATGAAAGCCCATTCTAAAATTACGCACAATATGATGAGTGCCGACATGAATATGTTGGCATTCATCCAAATGGAATTAAGTCATGGACATTTTGACCATTTAATAATTGGCGTATCTCTTATGATAATGGAAAAAATTGTGTCTTTCTTTTTTTCTTTACGAAAAATAAAGAAAGACTTTATATATATAAAGGAAGGAAATATATGAGTAAAAAAGAATATGTGCCGGTAGATTGCGGTGTATGTCATACATCAATTGACGCATGGCGTGATAGAACATGGGCATCAGTGCCTATCGATGGTAACTTAGAAAAGATACCATTTTACTTACACATTAATTGCGTAAGAGAATTACATAGAAAATCTGCAGACTATGTAAAGAAGGAAGTAACTGCAGAAACTAATACAGATAAGGAAGGAACTGTATCCACTACTGCACCGGTAGAGGAAACTGTATCTGTATAACAAATACGGTGTATAGCTTGCAGTCTATAGATACTCCTATGGACTGCTAGGTATATTATACCATAAAGAAAGGAATATAATGCGACAATATACAGACAGTGCAGATGCTATCAAAGCATATGCAGAAGAAGTTGACTTTGACTTTACAAATGTAAAGGTTGAGGAACTAACCGAAGGCGAAGATAATGAGAGAGGTGGATTAAAACTTGCGTTTAAAAGCTACCAAGGTAACGACATGGAAGTAACTATTATACATACATGGTTGGATACTTTTTCTGTTACATTTTGGAATGAATATAGAGATAGTGAAACTATGGAAGATATATATTTCCCAGAATTAATGGACTTATTTAATGGTTTAAAAATTGCTTTAACCGGAGTAACACGTGATGAATGGAAAGCTATGTTAGGTAACGAATAATGGCTAAGACACTTAAAGATATTATAAATCATTTTTATAACGGAAGTGAAGAAATTATTTCTGAAAGATATACAGGTAGTGAAGAAAGATTATTCTTTCGACATGGGTGGAAGTTCGTTGAATTTAAGGAGGAATAATGAATATAATAACATTAGAAGAATTTATAGAACAAGGTAGTTCTATAGATGATTATTGGAATTATTTAAATACATTAGAGGAGGAATAAATGAGTAGTCCAACTAGACAACCATATCCACAATGTTACAAATGTTTAGAATACACAGAGTATCCATTAGAAGAAGACGAACTTTGTTTTAATTGTAACGTTATCTAAAGGAACACTTGGCGTTCTTTTCTTTTTCTTTATGGAAAATAGAAAAGAACTTACTATTAATAATAAGAAAGGAAATGTATGGATATTGATGACAAGCTAGATAATCTAACTAATACACAGTTACGTACTGTTATTAAGTGGACACTAGCAGATACAAAAAATGCAGCTAAAGATTACTCAGGACTTGATGAGAGAGTCAAGGGTTGGTGTGCAATGCTTAATGAAGCTATTGAATATCAAATTGATAAAGCTGTATCTAATAATACAAGAGAGGAAGAATAGTGACTACTGAAAAAATACAAGATAAATTAGAAAGTTTATCTATGCGTATAAATACATTAGCTGACATGCAGTTATTACTTATGGAAGAAGTTGGTAAAAGAAATCCAAACTTTCAAATGAAAGTTATTGCAGCTACATTATCATACGATGAATTTAGGGAAGATTTTACTGAGTATATACAAACTAAGGAAGGTATGCCAGATAAATTAAAAGTATTTATGCAAGAAATTAATGAAATGGTTAAAGATATAAAGGAGGAAGAATAATGTTAGACCCATTAAAAGTAATACACTATGCCTTAGCTATTAAACTTGAGCTAGGTTTTAATAATATAGAAGAAGCAAAAGAAATTGTTTATGATTTGTGGGAATATGCAACTCATGGACAAATAGATTTGGAGGAAGAATAATGCCTAACATATGTAGAAATAGCGTTGAAATTACAGGTGATACAAAAGATATTACTAGATTTTTAAATACTATTACAAAAAAAGATGATGATGGTGAGTACTATTACAGCTTCACAGAGGCTAGTCCTATGCCAAAAGAATTACAAAACTTACACCAAGGTATGAGAACTATTGATGGTGTTAGATGTAACGTATGGTATGAAGATGATGATGGTGCTAGGCCAATGCTTGATATAACTAAAGATGAATTGATAGATAAGTATGGTACATATGAACCAGTTAGTTGGCAGTATGACTACTGGGGTACTAAATGGGGTGATATGTCAACAGAATTAGTATCAGATGAAATAGTTGATGGTAAAAGAACTGTACATTTTTGGTTTGAATCTGCATGGGGACAACCATTTATATTATTACATGATATATGTACTAAGTTTAATTTAACTATGGTAAATAAATATGACATTGAGTTTGAAGAAGAACTTAAAACAGATACGTATCCTATAGAAAACGCAGAAGAAATGTTTAATGAATACAGAAATAGTATGCGTGATATGAGAAATGATGTACGTAGTAATGTATAAAGAAAACTTAATAGTACAATATGCACACTGCGGTGAATGTTTACAATCTAAACCACCACATTATTCGCCAATGGATTGGCAAGATATATCAGTAGGTTTAGTTGAAGATATGCAACACTTACAAATATGGTGTAATAGACATGATGCTGAAGTTGCTTTGTTAGCTTTAGCAAGCAAAATTACACCAGATATGCAGTGTGATTGTAGTGAACATGATTAAATTCAATGCAGCAATACTGTAATTGAAACGCAGAGCTATCTACATTGTTGACTTCCCCTTTGTCAACCGTTAGGCCATAATGTAGGTAGCTTGTAGCACATAAGAGGTCGAGGAAAGTCTGCAGACCAAATAGAGAAACCAAACGTAATCTTGTGTGTTACAAGCTATCTATTAGTAGGAGCTACTTTTTAATCCTTGTTTAGTAGTAACCGAACGTAGGTAGCTTGTAGCACATAGGAACGTTATCGACTGTGTGTTACAAGCTATCTATGAATGTTAAAGAAACTATGTATATTCTCAACTACAATTCATAGATGCAAAGCTAGTTATGTGTATTCATGCCCAGTCTAAACAACATAACTGGCGTCTATGTATGTAAGCCTTTCTCTTTATGAGCTAAAGGCTTACATACTATAAAAAAAGAAAGGAGATATATGCCATCAGGTGATTACTTAGAAGTAAAAGAACAAGATGACATTGAGTTCATGGTTACTCTTACATATTTAGATATGCCAGGAGCACCAGAAGAACATAATGCTAGAACTGTACGTGTATTGTTAAAAGCTAAAGATATAGTGCAAGCTGTAACTATGGCTACAACAATTGATATGGTAAACAAAGCAGAAATGATGACCGATTTTATCGGTTCACATCCATCGCTAATAAGTAAACAAGTATTTACTAGAGATGAGATAGATAATCTAAGGCAGCAAGCTATAGATAATGGTGTATTTGCTAGTTGGCTAATGCATCCAGCATCTGCAATACAAGTTGTTCAATATGATAAGAGTAAAGAAATGAATGATATCGTATTGAATGACGTAATGGAACATGCTTCTCATTTGGGTGACCAAGCTGAGGAGTTCTTAAAAGATATAGACGAAGGAAAGGAAGGTACAAAATGAATTGTTGGGAATTACTTGACAATGTAATAAGTGTATCAAATAGAATATTACTATATGGGCCACCTGGTACAGGTAAAACATATAGTGCTGTAAAGCAAAATCAACCTATGAATGCGTTTGGCGAACCAAATGTGTTTCAAATTACAATGACAGAAGATACTGCTTCTGCTAATTTAGAAGGCTTTTATAAACCAAGTAAAGATGGTGGCTTTCAATGGCATGACGGTATCGCTATACAGGCATGGCGACATGGTGGTAGATTGGTAATCAATGAGATTGACCACGCATCACCAGACGCTATGACTTTTCTGCATGCAATTTTAGATGACCCAGAGATAGCAGGTATCACTCTTAACAATGATAAGAGAGAAACTGTTAGACCAGCAGATGGTTTCCAGGTTATCGCAACAACTAATAGTCCACCTGAGAGTTTACCTTTGGCACTCAAAGATAGATTCCCAGTGAAGATTAATATGGATACAATACATCCAAAAGCTTTGAATGTATTTCCTATTGAATGGCATAAAGTTATTAACGAAACTACATTAGTTGATGACCCAGAACAACGTGTATCTATACGTGCATGGAAAGAGTTCTTTATGCTTAAAGACCAAGACTTCAATGAAGAAGTTGCAGCTAAACTTATATTTGCTGATAAATCAGAAGAAATTATCGATGCAATATTACTAGCTAAAGCTAATGACTAAAGCATATCCATATCCAGAGATTGTAACTGGAGAAGACTGGACTGTTTATGGTACTAGCGAATTTAATTCAACACCACGTACTGACAATGTCAATAACAAGATGGTTGTACCACTTGATAGAGAATGTGAAGCATGTGGTGTTAATCATAGTCGTATGGTACGTAGACATCAGTTAGGTCGTGCTAAATGGTCACCTAAAACATTAGGTAAATTTGGTCCAGATGTAAGACAAGAAGCTGTAGAAATACTAGAACGTATGCGTATTGATTGGTTACTTGGTTATGCAGGTAGAGGTATAACAGACCCTTATGTATGCCAAGAGTTTACAGATATGCAAGTACTTAAAGTAATCTATGAAGGTTCTATTGCAGAACTTATTACTTGTTTTCTTGATTTAGTTACATTCATTGATTCAGAACATAGACGTACATATTATTCTACTAGTTCTAACTTAACTGGTAGAGCACAATGGTACTTAAGTGTACTAAGTAATTGTGCAGATGATATGCGTTTTACTATGGCAAGACGTATGGAATATTTATTTGTTTATAATCAAGTATATAAGTTTATGAGAAAACTTATAGATGATAGACGAGGTGAGTTACCTACGTTTGCTGCTGTAAAAAGACAAGCAAAACTTTTGTCAATACTATTAGAAATGGATGAACGTCCAGATAAACAATATGTATTTAAACCTATGCCTAAGAAAGGTGAAGGTAGTGGCGAAAGTTCTAATGAATCTGAACAACAACAATCAAATGGTTATGGTAATGGTTCTGCTAAAGACTTAGAAAAACGTATGAAACGTCAACTTATGGAAGACATGTCATACTATACAAGTTCTAGTATGGGTCAATGGGGTGAAATGAGAATGCATGAACCACCATTGTCAGTTAATCTACAAGCTAGATTAAAGAATGGCAGAAATTATAGACCACAAGATTACGGTTACAATCCTAAATACATTAATAGATATTGTATTGACAAGAAGATATTCAAACAAAAACAACGTGTCAAAGGTGGCACAATATTGATTGACGCTTCTGGTTCAATGAACTTTGATGGTAAAGATATCTTAGATATTATGATGATATTACCTGCAGTTAACATTGCTATGTACAATGGTAGTGGTGACTGGGGTGATTTACGTATCATTGCTAAGAATGGACTACGTGTTGATGATGATTACTTAAGCACACACTCTGGCAGAGGTAATGTTATAGATGGTCCAGCATTACGCTGGCTAGCTGAACAACCAGCAAGACGTATATGGGTTAGTGATATGAAAGTGTTTGGTAAAGGCGATAGCAGTATAGGTTACAATCTACTTAGAGATTGTATAGATACATGTACTAAAGCACAGATAATTAACTTAAAAAACATAGAGGAAGTAAAAGAACACGCATTAAAACTAAGCGTGCTAAACTAAATAGCAGGTAAGGTACTAGCAATAGTGACGTGTTCCTTTCCACGTAACCCTTACTAAGTAATGGAATAGAGTCGGAGGAGAACTCCGGACGAGGTTTTTCGCACATCTAGTGCAGGTCAATCCCTATAGTGAACACCATTACGCTATTTTTTTTTATATAAAGTTTGACTAAATATCAAGATGAGTATAATGAAAAGTATGAATATAGATGATATGCTTTACGAAGCAGAAAATGGTAAAAGAAGTCCGATACTTGACAGGATAACTGAAGAAGCTGAACCTTTTTGGCATGGCTGCGAAGAACGTGTTAAGTCAGGACGCAACATAAAGCCATATGTTGTTTCAAGATTATTGAAAGAACAATATGGTATCAAAATAAGTGAGAGTGCAGTGCGTAATCACTTTGAAAACTTGGCGAATTTAGGTTCACAATATGAGTGATAAAGATATTGATAAGTTATTTATAGAAGCTGAATCTAAATTAGTTCAAGAACTCAAAGCTGATAACCTTAAACTACTTAAGTCATTAGAGAAAGCTAAGAATAAAAAAGCTGATATGATTGAAGCAGTTTATCAAGCTGTATCTACTAACCTTCGTACATGGGACAAACCAAATATCCCTAAACCTAAATTACATAAACGTAATAAGAACGAAGAAGTAGCTGTAGCTGTACTCTCAGATGTACAATTGGCGAAGGTAACGCCAGATTATAATACAGCTGTAGCTGAAGAACGTGTAATTGAATATGCAAATAAGATAGTTGAATTAACAAATGTTCAACGTTCTGCACATCCAGTTAATAAATGCGTAGTCTTAGCTGCTGGTGATATCGTAGAAGGTGAGCTTATATTCCCAGGTCAAACACATTTGATTGATGCAAGTTTGTACAATCAAGTAACAATAGATGGCCCAAGAATACTTACCAAATTCTTTGATACATTATTGGCGAACTTCCAAGAAGTAGAAGTACATTGGGTGATAGGTAATCACGGTAGTTTAGGAGGCCGTGCAAGAAAAGATTATCATCCAGATTCCAATGCAGATAGAATGCTTGGAAAAATAATGGATATGGTATATGAAAAAGATAACAGAATACAATTTATTATTCCTGATTCTGAGGGTGATAATCATTGGTTTGATATTGCTGACTTGGGTAAGGGATGTAAATTTTTTGTATGGCATGGCGATAATGTAAGAGGACATAGCGGTTTTCCATGGTATGGCTTTGGTAAAAAGTTATTAGGATGGAAAGCACTAGCGTCTAGAGGTTTAATGCCTGACTTTGATTATGCTATTGCTGGACATTGGCATACACCTACAACTATGTACGTTAATGATATAAGATTGTGGGTAAATGGTAGTACTGAAAGTTACAATACATATGCATTAGAACAGTTAGCGAGCATGGGAAGACCATGTCAATGGTTATTGTTTGCTAAACCTAATCATGGAGTAACTGCAGAATACCTTGTAAAATTGTCACATAAGTGACTATAATGAATACTATGACAAACATAGACACTAAGTCTAGTTGGGAGTTAACAGGCATAGAGTACAGTGGTTTAGGTGATAAGCCATACTTTATTCTGACCAACATAAATGGCGAGTGCAAGCTTGTACCCATAGAAAAAGGGGTACATAACTTGCGAAGTTTATTAGACTTAGATAAAGAATAGAAGTATTTGTTTTTCTCTTTATGAGAAAAAAACAAATACAGAAGGGAATGTTATGACTAATAACGTTGACTTACTATCCCCATTTCCACAGGAGATAGTTAGAAAAGCACCAGCTGGTAAGTTTGGTGATTATGTTCCACACGCACATTATGTTGAGCGTTTAAGGGACAGTGGAGTTAAATACACATGGCAATGCGAACCTGTATATGGTACATACAATGGTGAAAAACGTATTGTCGGTGCTAAAGGTACTATAACAATTGATGGCATGGGTAGCTATGATGGCTTCGGTGACGTTGATACATTTAAACTAGGTAATGCCAAGTTTAATGATGGTACTAATTTAAAAGATGCTGAATCAGATGCATTCAAGCGTGCATGCATGAGATTCGGTCTTGGTGTTGAGCTATGGTCTGGTAGTAAACAATCAGAAGAAGAAGCTACATCAGTAGCACCTGATGGTTACACACAAGAGATGGCCGATAAAGATGCTATGGTAGAAGTTACCAAAGTTGATATGCGTAAGAAAGAAAACAAACCTAGTAAGGAAGATATTCAACGCATGAATGACATTATGGATAGTATAGTATCACAAGATGTGAAGGTAGATGATACGCCTGTAACATCAGATGAGGCACCATTCTAATGCAAGACTTAGAATTTATAGTACAAACTATACAATCTATGACTGCATCAATACAAAATAAAGAAACTCTAAATAAAATCATAGGTACTGCTAACCAATATGCTAGTACTATGAAGTTTCCTGCAGACAAGACATCTTGGACAGACAAACAACTTGACAAGTATTTTAATATGATTGAACGACTTGTTGATATGCCTGTTGAATATACACAAGGTGAGTTTGATAGCTTATCAATACAAGAAAAACTATCAGCAGTTGGTATAGAGTCAGAAGATATTACACCAGGATTACAAGATTCTGGTGGATTGATAGGAGGAATAGTAAATAAAATGGAACAACAAAATAAGTATAGAGATGACTTAAAGTGTCCATATTGTGGAGAAATGGTATATGATAACCGTAACTCTAAAAGGTCAGATAAAAGTCCAGACTTTACATGTAGCACAGATGACCCTGCAAAATGCGGAGGACATACTGGTAAATGGCGTAGGTCTTGGTGGTTAGACAACTCTGATATACCTGAAGAATGGGGTATTAAATAATGATACCTGAATACTTTAGAGGCAGAGAAATACCTGCTTTTATTAAATCTAAAACACAGTTAGTTGCTTGGGCATTAACTGAGTTTATTGAAGACGAACCAATTAGTAATTGGGAGTTTGTGGCAGAACTACATTGCCACAGGTTTGGTGGAATAATACATAATCTTAGAGCAGAAGGTTATGAAATTACTACCTTACCTAGTAAGAAACGTGGGTTAGTACATTACTACTGTACAAAATTACCTACTAAGAAAGCTGCTACCATTAGCTAATGATAGAAGTAATTGTTGGGTGTTTGTTTCCAATGTTTCTAACACCCAGCACGTTAGTGGAATACCGGGAATGTAGTACTACTAAAGTAAAAATAGAGTATGTGTTTCATTATACAGACCTGGTATCCACTTACTTTAAAGAGGACGACATCTTGCAGGCACTAAATGTAATCTACTGTGAAAGTTCAGGAAAACCTGATGCAGTAGGCAAGAACACAAATGGTACTGCAGATGTTGGACTCTGGCAATTTAATGACAATACATGGGCTTGGTTAAAATCTAAGCTTGATATAATAAGTAATAGGACTAATCCAAAAGTATCTACAGCTGTAGCTAGTTGGTTAGTCTACAATGATGGGTGGCATCATTGGAATAGTAGCAAGCACTGTTGGAAAAATTACAATAACAGATACTTGTATATGGAGGAAACTAATTAATGAATGAGTATTATAAGTCGCATACATCTAACAAATGGAACATATGGCGTAACCAATTAGATTCAAATACGTATGATATTAAATGTAAGAATTGTCGTAAAAAATTTGAATCTGATTATATGTACACAGAGAGATGTGTATCTTGTGAACAGAAAATGTTTGACGAATATTTTGGAGAGGAATAAATGGCGAAAAGAATAGACATAAATAAAATAAATATATTTACACACCATAAGTATTTAAAAGTATGGGCTACACAGTTTAATCAAGCATGTGGTAGTGATACATTTAAAGTACAACCTGATATGAAAAAGTTAAGGTTTCTTATGGATAAGTTTGTAACAGATTACAATTGGCATCTAGAACAATTAGATGCAGAGTTTCAACAAGATGCTCATGTAAAAGATTACAGACGTTTAGAAGAAGAATAATGGAAAGTTTATCACCAATAAGAGAAGAAGCTATGAAACGTGCAGGTGGTCGTTGTGAGTGGGCTTATTGTAATGATAACAAGTGGCTAGAGCTAGCACATATACAAGGCATAGGTATGGGTGGAAACAAAAAACGTAAGTTTGATATTAATAATGTGGCCATACTATGTAAATGGCATCATGATATATATGATGGTAGGCAATCAAGTGGACATAGTAAAGCTATAAGAGATTTATTAAAAGGATTTCTAAAAAGAGAAAGTACTATAACTTAGTATTCTTATTTTTTTTATTTCTATCTTCCCATACTGGAAGGGTTGGCGAACTATTTAAATTACCTTTAGAAATATTTTTAGCAAATTTTTTAGCAGTATCTGCGTAAATTTTTTTAGTTGCATCCCATGCTGCAGACCATTCATCTTTAGTGTAACCAAGTATAGTTTGTTCATTATTGCTTTTAGGAAAAGAATATGTTTTATCCCCTATGGTTGACATTAATTTACTATCATTTTTAAGTTTAATACCACGATAAATGTTAGCTACATCAGCAGCAGTAAGTTGTTCTTTACCTTTAACACTAGCAAATGCTTTCTCAGCTAATGCATTGTGTTGTTTTACACGCCTTTTAAGTTCATTTTTACCAAGACCAGCTTTACCTTCACCTACTAATCTATCGTAATTAGGACTTCCCATTATAAATCTTCTAATGTATATACGTTACGTTCGTCTATTTTTGGAGCTGCAACTGCAGCAGCAACTGAGTTAACAGATACTTGACCATCACTTTTACCATGTGATACAGGTTCTTGTGCTAATCCCATGTCAGTAAGAACAGTATGACTAGCAATTTTTTCAAAATTAACACCTGCTTCTACAATAGATTCTTCATCTTTATTTTCTAAAGCTATTTCGTGTTTGTTATGATAATGTCCAGGCATTATTTACTCACTTTCTTAACAGGTTTAACTAATTGTTTTTTAGCAAACTCTTTAATTACTACTAAAGCTGCAGACGCACCTGATATTGCAGCTAACTGTACTGTATCAGCATCTACACCAACTAATGGTGCTACTGTTAATGCACCAATAAATGCTTCAACAAATGTCCATAATGTTTTTTCTAATATATCTTTATATTCTTTACTCATAATTATCCTAACTTAGAAATTAATCTTATTATTTTTGGAATACCTTTTTTAGATTTCCAAGCTTGAAATTCTTTTATACCTTTTTCATAATTAGCTTTAGTTAATTTATCATTAACTGATGCTCCACCATCATCAATACCAATAGGAATAGGCAATGAACTCATTGTTTTACGAATAACAGTTTCTGCATAATCTGATAAATTACTGTATTCTCTAGCTATATCAGATGCTTCATCAGTAAAAGAAATCATTTTTTGTAGTTCAGTTTTAGCTGCTTTTTTACTTGCAGTATCAGGAAAATATTTATTCTCTATTTCTACATAACTAAGTGGTTGTCTTTTATTCATTTGAAAATCATCATCACTTTGATTATAAAATTCTGCAACTTCACTGTCTGCAGAATCAAGTGTTTTTAATCTAATATCTTCAATGTAATCATAAATAGTTCCTTTAAACTCCATAGCAAAATCTCTTGTTCTAGTTTTACGTGCTTGTAGTTCTTGATTAACACCAGCTACTGTGTTAGGCATTGGTGTACCTTTTGCGTATTTAGAAGTTTCTTCAATCATAGTATAGTTACCAATTCCTCTAGAAGTATCATATGAATTTTTTGTTAACTGACCTTCAGGAATTTTTGCTGCTTGGTCATTATATGTGTCTGGGTCTTGAGGGTCAAATGACATACCAAATTTTCCTAATTTATCATCTAATGATGCAGGTTGACTAAACTTAGGATTAATTTGTGGACTTCTACTAATACCAGGATTTAAACGTTCACGTTCTCTAGCTCTAAAATAAGATACAGTTTCGCTTGTTTGTTTATCAGATTTAGCTTTATTATAAGCTGATTCACCTTCTGCTTGTACAACATCATCATAATCACCTTCACCAAGTTCATAATATTTATAATCTGCAGTTTCTTTCCAGTCAGCTGTTACGTTAGCTTGTTTTTTAATGTAATCTGTAGAAGATTTACCATCTTTTTTAGGGTCATAATTAGGATTATCGTAGTAATCTACATTCTGACCACCTGTATTATTGCCGCCTTTAAATGCTACCATTTATACTCCTAAAAAAACTTACTAAGGTTTAACAATAATTTTTTATTAACTGGTAAACCATATTCTTTTTCCATATTTCTTACAGCTAGTCTAACAAGATTATTCTTATTTGCAACGTTTGGATACATTGCTTTTAATTGATTCATTTGACCAACTAATGATTGTTGTGTTTTATATTCTGCTTTAGATATTCTAGGTGTACTCTCATCAATAGCACTAGGTACATATGTTTGTTTAGGTTTGTATTCTCTTTTTGTTTTATCATAAATTTCTATTCTACCTGGTTGTTTTTTACTAGCTCTTTCAGCTTGTACATCTGAGTCGTATCTTACACCTGATGTTTTATCAGTACCAAAAGAAGTAATACCAGTACCTATTGGACTTGCTTCATCAACTTGAGGTCCTACTTTTAAAAATATTGAGTTACCTTTTTTATCAATACCTACAGGTAATTTATCTCCAACATTAAAACCCATTTCTTTTATAGTTTTATTTTCTGCAGCAGTTGGATGTTTAAAATTAATAGGTATTGTATTATCACCATAAGCTTTTTCATATTCTATTTTTGCTGAAGCTTCTAAATCTTCTTCAGTTTTAGTTTTAAATCCACCACCTATTTTCATATCACCAAAGTTTTCTGTAACCATAGGTTTAGTTTGTGTGCCAAAAGCTTGTCCTTCTAGTAGACCACCCTTACCTTGTTCCATAATGTTTGTTTGTGATTCCTCTAATGACTTACTTAATTTTTGTGCACGTTTAGTTTCAGTAGATAAATCTACTTTGTCAAAATCTTGTACCATTTTGTTGTATTCTTTAATTTCAGCACTACTTGCAAATGGCATTTGTTTACCGATGTTGCTGTCATTTGCAGTTTTAATTAAATTATATTCTTTTACATGACTATCTACAGGTCCGTAATACTTATCATCATATAAACCTGATTCTCTTTGTAAATATTCTAAGTCTTGAGTTGCTTGATTAGCAGCTTCTACTGCTTTTGTTATAGCACTATCACCAACTGAAGGTAATGTTTTAGATATATCAGTTCCAGATGTACGTAACATACGACTAATACTAGATTTAGTTACTTTTAATGCTAGTTTATCTGATAGTCCTTTATTTTTAGCAGTAAAATATTGTTTAGTTAAACGCAATTCATTGTCACTAAAATCATTTAATGACTTATAAACAGGTACATATTTTTCTACAAAACTAGGTCTAGCACCACCTGTACTTATATCTTTTAACATAGGTGTATAACCTCTACGAAGTTGTTTACCTATATCAATGTCAGCTTGTATATCTGACAAACCTCTAGATACAGTAGTTTCTAAATCACCTACTTTTCTAGGTACATTTCCTCTACTTTGTTTAAATATTTGTTTACTTTTTACTCCACCTATATTTTCTACATCACTTATATTTGCTAAGTTACTATCTTTAAATTCACCTAAGCCATGATTACCTGTTGATTCTAAAATTTTATTTACAATTGCTGTATCAAATGCATCATCAGCACCTTCAGATATTAATTTACTTGCATCTACTGAACCTAATGCTACTTCACCACTTAATTTTAATTCAGCATGTATGCTTTTTAATACAGGTAAATCTTTTTTACTAATATTAAATTTATTAGATAAACGAACAGAACGACTACCACCTTTAGTTAATTGTTCTATAATGTATTCTATTTTGTCTATGTTACTCATATTATTCTTTTTCCATCAAGCTTAGCAGATAATATTTGAACTTCACCGCTTATCTCTTGTAGTTTTTCCATAACTTGTTTAGGTTGTATCATATCTGATGGAGCTGCATTAGAAACTTCAGGTGTAGGTAACTTACCATCATAGTCTATATATTCTACTTCTACATCTAATCCTGATTCAATAGCAGCTAATACACGAGGATACACAAGTGCATATGCATCACGACTTGAACCAATAAACCCATCTTTAGCTACTAAATTGCTAGTTTGTGTGTTACCTAACAGCAAACAACCTGCAGTATTCTCATCTGTATTACCTGAATGCCATAGTATCCATTCAAATCCAGGTACATCTAGTACCCATATCATACCTTTATGAAAGTTTGTACCATATCTAGACAGATAACGATTATGAAAGCCACCTTCTGTACGTAAACCTAGCTTATAAGTACCAGCAGGTATGCGTGTTTCACCCCAGACTTTAACATCACGTTGTTCATCTTCTAATGTGTAGCAAAGAAATGTACGCTTACCATTGCTAACTTCAAATAGCAATCCTGATGTAGAGTCTTTTTGACTACTAACTCTTAATACTTCATATTTCAATTGATTCCCACACTTTACACCAACCTCCTGGTGCTACTTGTTCTTTGAATGCAATGCAATAGTTATTAATATAATGTTTGCAATTAGAACAATACTGACCAGTTGTATTACTTCTGTTAACATATGCTCCTGGTAATGCCATTACTTTTTCTTACGAATCTTTTTAATTTTACCGTTATGTGTACGTGCATAAATATGAGTTTTAGTTGTACGAGTGACTGTACCTTTATAGGTTTTGTCACCCCATTTCCAAGTTACTGTTCTACTCATTACTACTTAACCTTATCTATTACTTTCTAACCAAGTAATTCTATCATCAAGTGTATCTAGTTCCCACATTCTTTGTTCTAAACCTTGTATTTGTGTTTCAAGTCTGACAGATTTGCTATTAAGGTCTGTCCATTCCCACTTCTCTGGTATATATTTCTGGTCTAAATCCCAACCACTATCCATAACATCTTGTCTGATACTATTTATCTCTGATTGTAAGTAAGCAATTTGTTCATTAGCTCTACCTAAATTAGAAGCTGCCATCTCTAAATCATTAATCTTTTCATAAAGAACAGCAATATCATTAGAAACCATTGTGCTTTCTTTTAAAGCACTAAACTCATACTCTATATTATTCATTCTGTCATCAATACCAGTTAATGTAGTAAGTACAGCATTAAGTGATTGTATTCCTGCACCAACAGATGACATAAGAGCTATGCCTGTAACAACTAAACCTAGATTATCTTTTATTTTTTTAAACATTATTTACTACCACAACAGTTATTACCACTTAACCTTATGTGACCAATACTTAGCAGATAACTTAGATTTAGGTTTACCTTGTGCATTATGTCTAGCATAATAAGACTTTTTACGTGCTTTATCTTTTTTACTTTTAGGATTTTTACCAGCACCTTTAACACCTTGTTGACCAAATCTAATTAATTTATATTGGCTACCTTCTTTAGCCATAACAACATGAGATTTAGTTTTGTGACTAGGTGTACGCTTAGGTTTATTAACACCTTTAAGGCCGTTCTTTTTCATAACAGATTTAACTCTATCTGGAACTGCCATCATATCTCCTGTTCTCTCGTTTAACTAAGTATAATGATAGTATATTACTAAAGCTAGTTATTAGTGCAGTTATCACTGCCGTGCTCACAATTACAAATTTGTATAAACGAACCATCTTCTTTTTGTTTTACCATACACATATCTTTTTCTCCTACATTAATGCAGCGACAATAACACCACCTATTGCTACAAGTAATGTTAGTACTTTATAAAACTCTGCTTTATCTAGCTTTGCATCTAGCTTATCTTCTATTTTGTCTAGTCGTTCAATAACCATATTGAGAAGTTCCTTTTGTGTATAGCCATTGCCGTTTGTCATTTATGGTAAATCCTCATGCGACATCCAGTCCCATTCTTTATCATAGGAATTATCATAGTCCCATTTACTTAATCTTTTAAGATAAG
>Ga0208644_1001711_pt1 | contig 18085 bp, 39 predicted proteins | sample VirMetDEL_Nov_18_FD_184517 | JGI IMG/M metagenome (GOLD analysis project Ga0208644, IMG submission 184517) | Aqueous microbial communities from the Delaware River and Bay under freshwater to marine salinity gradient to study organic matter... | ecosystem: Environmental > Aquatic > Marine >... | reverse complement strand
ATGAACGGTAGAATGTATGATGGTGATGGTGATTATCATGAATTTGATTCTGAAGAATTTAATTATTCAGGTGGACATGTACCTGATAGGTTAAGAGAAAGAGCCGCTGACCTTATGGTACAAATTAATTCTGATTTAGATAATTCAATAGTTTTGGATTGGTTTTATGATGTCTTACTCAATTTTGAAGATTACATGCGATACCCAACTTTAATTAAGTATTTTAATACTCTAGTTGATGAGGTATTATCAGCCTTAGGTTACGCGGTACAAGAAAATAGATGGTTATCTATTTCTGAAGAATTTCATCGTAGAATAGAAGAGTTAGAAAGTAAGGGTATTGATGTAGAAGTAGAACGTGTTTATGGTGGTGAAGAATTAGTAATAACCGTTCCAATGGAGGTGGTGAATAAAATACACAGAGATAAACAATTTAAAGATCTTTCAGGCCTTTTTCAATATGTGATGACACCAATTACTGATGTTGGTTGGTATGATTGGTTCTACGAGGAGTGGAGCACTTCAGGTGCTTCTGATGAGATAACGGAGTCTTGGGCTAGATTTTTAGATAACGCAGAAGATTTCATGGAAAGTGATGAAGGTGAAGAAGAAAGAAAATTCATAGAATATTGTTATGATTTATTGGGTTCTAATGGTTGGTCCATAGCTGAAGGTAGACAAAATACGTTTAAAAAACCCATACCAAATAGAGGTAATTCAGTGTATTATTTAAGTATTGCGTTATATATGTACCCATATAACATACCACACAATGGTATTAAGGCTACTCTTTGGCCTTCTTGGGGCAGTTCTTGGAGAGACGGTAAAAAAATAAATATACCATATACAGATAATGATGTCTACAAAACATTTGAAAAGTTTTTAGACGTTGTTGAAGAAAAGTCAAAAGAACTTCTTAAGTTACCACCCCCACAGTAGTGGTGTGGCAAGATTTTAAATTATTATTTTTTACTTTAGATTGACAATTATTGATTAGTTTAATATTTTTATTTCATAAAAAATTATTATGAAAAAATTATTATTAATATTAAGTTTATTATTATCATTAAATTTAATTTTATTTATTTATTTAATTAATGATAGAAAAGTAGTGTGTAACAAACCACACATAGATGAATGGACACCAGCTAGAGACCCTGAAACAGGAGCTGATTCATCATTAATTGACCAAATAAATTTCTTTGTTGATCAAAATATAAGATTAGAAAATTATGTCAGATTATTAGAAGAAGATAATCAAAGACTAGGTTCTTATTTAGCCGAAAAAGAAAACAAATGAAAAAAATATTAAATTTTATAAAAACTTGGTGGAAAAAACATATTGTAGATGTTTGTCCACCTGAATTGGAAGATGATGAATTTTCTAATAAATACAGATAATAACAAATAATAAATTAAAAAAAAATGGGAGTTAAAAAACGTTTTATTGAAATGGTAAAAAGTGGATATCCAGAATTTGATCCACAAAATGACACAGTAGAAATAGATTTCGAAGGTGGTGGAGATTCTTTTGGTTCTTTTGGTTCTATCAGTCTTTGGCCGGATAGAGATAAAGCAGAAGGGTTTAATCTAGATGATCATTGGGACCTTTTGTTCGAAGTATTAGATTCTGCTGATGTTGCTTATAATTGGAACAATGCTGGTACAACAGGTAATATTAAGTACAATGAGGAGAGTGAACAAGAATTATCGGTTTATACTATTGTGAGTGAAGATTATTGGGGTGACGTAGAAGATGATGAAGAAGAAGAGTTAGAAACCACTAACGAAGAAACAAATGGCTAACCCATTAGTACATTCAAAATCATCTGTTAGATTATGGGGAGGTAATGTAGAAGACTACCTACCTCTTCATAATAAAATGGACGTATCAAAAAAATATTTTTCTGATAATAGACATAGAGCGTTAACACACAATATGTTTTTTATCTTTGAAGTAATGATACCTTTGTTTGGTGAGTATATTACTAATTCAGATGGTAAAACAGTTTCAGTTAAAGATATATGTGAATATCATATCTTAGAAGATTATGGTAAGAAGTTTATACCTAATGTATCGGATTTTTTACAAGAAATGGAAGTAAAGTCTTGGATGGCAAATGGTTTAGGTGAGGTACCTTCATCACAAAAGAAAATAATAAAAGAATCTGGAAAGATTCAGAAAAGAGTTTTAATCGATTAAATTATGTTTGAGGTAATAGGATATATCTGTGTAAGTTTTTTTATTATATTTTTATTAGTCGTACAATATCACGTTGTAACTTTAAAATCATTTAAAAAAGGTACCAGTTTTATTGATAGGATATGTGGGTTTACCCCTTTATTACCATTTGTTGTAGTTATTTTTATGTTCTTTTTCTTTATATTAAAAAATGTTTTTAAATCCCTCAATAAATGGTTTGAAATAAATTTAGGTTGGTTTTTTGTCAATGGTAGGAAAAGAAGCGAATGGGCAAAACATTTAAGAGAAAAATATAAATGACACCAAAAGTAGATTTACATGGAGTAAAACATCAAGATGTACAAAGAAAACTTGATGTTTTTTTATCAGAACATATGATGAATGGTAAAGAAAGTATTGTAGTAGTTACTGGGAATAGTAACAAAATGAAAGAAATAGTTAACGAAGTTTTAAAAGACTATGGTTTAACTGGTGAACCTATTTTTTTAAATGAGGGTTCTATTAATGTTAAACTAAAATAAAGTAATGGAGGAAGAAAAAAAACTACGTTACGATATTGCTTATTTAAAAATGGCTGAAAGTTGGGCCAATTTATCTCATTGCCAACGCAAAAAAGTTGGTGCCTTAATTGTTAAGGATGGTATGATTATCTCTGATGGTTATAACGGGACACCTTCTAATTTTGATAATTGTTGTGAGGACAAAGAAAATAAAACTAAATGGTATGTTCTTCATGCCGAAGCTAATGCAATATTAAAAGTTTCTAAATCAACAAATAATTCTAAAGGAGCTACATTATACTTAACACTTTCACCTTGTAAAGAATGTAGTAAACTAATTTTACAATCAGGAATATCTAGAGTTGTTTTTAATAGATTATATAAAGATGATTCTGGTGTTGAGTTTCTTAAATCAGTAGGAGTAGAAGTAAACCAAATTAGTTTATGATATATAGAAAATGGGGTCACTGACCCCATTTTTTTTATCTAAGGAATGAGTGTCTAAACCCACCATCACCTCTTACTCCCACCACTTGTGGTGTTTCTTGAATAACAGGTTCTACATATCTAGGAACATATGTCATTCTACCATTAGAAAGTCTGTAGAACTGTTTTACTTTGTTATCACCTCTACGGTTTTTGGAGAAGATAAGATAACGATTCGCCTCTTCATCATCATTGATTACATACAACATTCCTGTGGTATCAAACTCAATAGAAGAGTCACCCTTGAAAGCTCCTGATTTAGTAGCTTGTTGGATTACCAAGAAAGAAGTGTAGATGTTAGATGGATTACCACCTTTTTTATGTTTGAACATCAAATCCATTATCCACTTGTAACTTTGTTTAGCGTTCAAAGAAGTGGTGGCCTCAATTCTTTTAGAAACAATTTCAAGACTATCCATAAGAATAACATCCCAACCCTCATCAAATGTTTCACTGATAACTTCTTTTGGGTTTTCACATCCAGCCAAATAAAGAGTGTTAAGATCTTTTAATCCAGGTATTTTTTCAGACAACTCAAAGTTATCTATTTCATCTTGTTCACCCGAAATATATAAAAATTTCTTTTCAGGGTTGTTAGTTTGTAATTTGTGTAAGGTATCTATGGACCATGAAGTTTTACCACTACCTGCACCACCAACAATAACATAAATACAAGATGGTAACAAACCGCCTCTATCTGAAATAAAGTTATCTAAAGCAGTATTAGTTTTCATTGGTACCAAAACTTGTTGTGGTATACTTAGGTTTCTTAATTTTACTATTTGACTCATAAATTATTTTTTTAGTGTGACTTTTAATAACAATACAAAGATAATAAAAATTGCCTAATTACCAAAATAATTGTTGATTTTATTTCAATTTTAAACTATTTTTAAAATAAAAAAGCAAATGAAAAAACTAATTACAATTATTTTATTAATGTTTTCCTTAATAGGTCATTCACAAACAGATTGTATTAATTTACAACCTATAAACAACATCAATTTATATCAAAACAATTTAAAAAATAACCAAGTTTCAAAAATAAAATTTAATTTTAAATATGGTAGGACTAGTGTTGATGTTAACTTAGGTATTGGTATGATGATAGGTGGTGTAGCTTTAACTACAGCGGGTTTATTAACAACTTCTGTTACTGAAGAAGATATTTATGGTAATATAGTTAATAAACCTTTTTGGAAACAAGGTTCTAAAATGTTAGCTATAACAAGTGGTACTGGTTTATTTATCGGTGGTTTAACAATAGCTTTATCAGGTTATTAAAAAATGATTATACATATACCAATTAATGAATTAGAAAAAGAATTTAGAAAACCTTGGAAAATTGGTTTAATAAAAGACCCTAGTATTGATTACGCAACAAATGCAATACATGGTTGGTTTGAAAATGAAGATAGGATAATATTTAAATTTAAAGATTATGGTTTTATAAATGATAATAGAAGTAATAACTACTCTTTATCATCAGGTGAAGCCGGAATAACAATATTAATAGAAAAAAATGAAAATTAAAAAATTATTATTTACCATACTAGGTTTTTTATTTTTAACCTCTTGTGTTTCTTCTAAAGCAGGTTGTGACGCATACAATAACGATGATTTTGTTGTGACTGAAGCTAACATTAAAATACCAAGTTATCATCATCATTTTGATGAAGCTAAAAAATGTGTTTGGTCTGAGTCTTATATCTATGTTTATCGTGATACAATGTTTAAACCAAAATTAGAGGTCAACGAAATAAAAGAAATAAAATATTTTGTAACAAAAAACAAATAACATTTGTTTTTTTTATTTATTTTATTTATCATTAATTAATGAATGATATTTTCAAGTATTTAAAAGGATTAGGTAATGCATTACTGTTTTTTATTTGGATTTTTATCCTGATATGGTACATAAAAGGACATTTTGGTAAAAAATGGTATTGGTTTTGGTTGTTTACCTTGTATATAGTGTTAGCTAATCTATTTAAACATGAAATAAGAGGTTATTAAACAAAATTAAAATAAAAAAATGGAAAAATTAATTTTTATTGGTTGGTTAACGTATTCTTTTTTTGCTTCATCACAAGAAGAAGTACCACAAATTAACTTACCAATGGTAGAAACTTATTATGAACAAGTAGGCCCACGTTGTGACACAAACAAGTGTGGCCGATGGTTAACTTATTATCCTAACGGAGAAGTTGCAATGGTTGAAACTTTTGATGATTTAGGTTTTTTAAAAGGTGAAAGAGTAACATTCAGAATGGATGGTACAATTAAACATTACACTGAATGGAAAAAAGGAATTAAAGTAGGTAAAGAAATATTCTTTGACGAAAAAGGTTATCCTACAGAAGTTATTTATCACAAATAAAGTAAATTATGTTTGAAAATTTGAGTAAAGGCCATATATGGTTCACTGGTTTCATTTTAGGGTTTATAATAGGGTTATTATGGACAATGTCGGTTTATTCTGCAATAAGTAAAGATGAAATATACTCTACAGAAATAAAAGAATTAAAAGAACAAATAAGTGATGATTCTTTAACAATAGAACTACTAAAAGAAGAATATCAAATTTTATGGAAAGACAATGAAATACTTTTTTCAATGTTGTCTAAAATTGATGATGAATCTAATGGACATGAATTGTTAAAAGATTTGTGGGAAAAACAAAATCAATGAATTCTATCATTTTAAAGTAATAACTTGATTATTTACATGTTATTTATTACTTTTATAAAAAATAAAAATATGAAAAAATTAATCACATTACTTACAATTTTAGTTACACTAACAACAAACGCACAATGGATGCGAGAATCAAACTTTTTTATTGATTTTGGGCCTAAAGGTATGATTGGACCAAGTCTATTAAACTCAAATGTTACATTTGATACAACCACTAGTAATTATAAACACCAATTAAATTCTAATAGAATTAATTATGGTTTTAAATTAGCTTTAAATTTTGGACAAAATTTTTCAGTTGTAGGAGAATATGTTTTTACAAATAACAAACAAAATTTTAAAGTAGATGAATCGATTAAGCAAATTAAATCAAAAGGTTTTGAAATACCAATACTATTAAGACACAATAATGAAAACTTTGGTTACATTGAAGGTGGGTTAGCTATAGTTAAATCAAAAATAATCACAGAAGATTTTATTAATAATCAATTAGAAGTTACTGAACTATATAACACACAAAGAACAGGATTAATATTTGGTTTGGGTGGTTATCTTTTTAGTGTAGAAAACTTTGGAGTATCTGCCGGTTTAAGATTTAGATATGATATTGATAACTTTGTTAGTGATGAAAATGTTAAAAGTGTTAACAACCCAATCTTTGCTTTGGATTCAGAGGTAGAAAAATCTAACCCAATGGCTGTTATGTTTGTTCTAGAATTTAACTATGATTTAGGTTTTGCTATGGCAAGAAGTGCTTGTGGTGATAGAAGAAAAGTAATGTTCACATCAGGAAGAAGATAAAATGGATAAAAAAGAAAAATTAAGTTTTATTTTAAAAAAAGAATTAGAAATAACAGAAGCTGTACTCAATGGTCATAAAGCCTCAAATGATGATAAATTTAGTATAGATAGAAAACTAATAGAACATTATAGAATTGAATTGGGTATTATTAAAAACAAAGAAAATATTTTTAATAAAATAAAAAAATTATACAAATCTGAGTTTAAAGAATGGGAAGATTGTAAAATGGAATTAATGTTATTAGAAGAAGAAAAAAATTCTAATAAAATAACAGAAAAAGAATATGACAGTAAAAAAATGTCTCTTGAATTAACAATGATTTTAATAGAAACATCAATAGGGATAGAATAAATAAAAATAAATTATGGGAAAATATGAATTTTTTGATTCTTATTATTATGGTATAATAGGAACAATAATTATAATAGGTCTTATATTAATTTTAATGATTGTATGGTTTGGGTATAATGTTTTAGATGAGTTGAGGAGACAAAATTATATGTTACAAGAAAATTTTAAAAAAAAAGAAAAAAATGAAGAAAAGTTATAGTAAAGAAGAAAATGTCACCACTGATACAGTTTTAGTTGTTGGAAAGAAATTTAAATAATTTTTCAATCACCAAACCCCTTTGTTAGGGGTTTTTTTATGCTTGATAGTTTTCACTCTTTTAGTTATTTTTAAATAAAAAAAATGAAAGAAAATATTTTACCTATTCTTAAAATATATAAATGGAAAATAGCTTTAATCTATGTATATATTATTTTAGGCCAAATTTTATTTTTACTAGAACCTTATTTTTTAGGTAAAGCTATAGATGGACTTCTTGTCCAAGATTACACATATCTTATAGCTTTATTTTCTGCCCACATTGGTGAAAATATTTTTATGTATAAAAGAATGGTTTATGATATTAGAGTTTATACACAAATTTATAACGATATTGTTTTAAATTACCTGAAAAGAGATAAATCATCAGATACTTCAGCAAAGATTGCGAGAACAGAAATGCTTCATGTGGTGATAGATTTTATAGAACACCATCTCCATTATTATATAGCTGCTATTTTAACAATAATAGGTAGTCTTTATTTTGTTTTTATTCAACACACTACAACAGGTATAATAATGATATCTTGTCTTCCTTTTATTTCTTTTATTGTTTTTAAATTTTATGGTAAAATATCACAAGCAATGAAAATAGGTAACTCACACTACGAACAAAAGTTTGGTATAATGGACACAGAAGATAAAAATCTTATTAATACTTTTTATAAAAGAAGAAGAAAATTAATAATAGCTCAATCAACCATAGCAGCAAAACATTGGTTTTCGTTAAATGGAACTAAGACAATCTTTCTTGTTATTGCTTTGGCGGTATTCACACATAACAGTATAGGTTTATCACATGGAACCGTAATTAGTATTTATACTTATATTAATCAAATGTTAGTTTCCTTAATGAGTTTACCTGTTTTTATTGAAACTTATACTAGAATAAAAGATGTGGTAAAAAGAATTAGTTAATCTAACTAAAAAAATTAATCACCATACTTATATTGTATAAACCCAAAATAAAATGAAAGAAGTTTCAAAAGAAGCAAGATTAGAAATAGAAAAACTAAAAAAACAATATGTTATTTCTGACGAAGAATTAAGTTTTTATAAAAAAGAAAAATATAAAAAAGAAAAACTTTCTGATTACGTAGGAAAAACACCCTTAATACCCATAAATGTTAATAATTTTACTGTGTGGGGTAAAGCTGAATTTATGAATCCTTCTGGTTCAGTAAAAGACCGTATGGCAACTTATATAATAAACGATGCTGAAAGAAGAGGTCTTATTAAAAAGGGTGATACACTGTGTGAGGCAACTTCAGGTAATAGTGGTATCGCTTTTGCTATGTTAGCAGCAGAAAGAGGGTATAAAATGGTAATAATCATGCCTTCTAACATGTCAGAAGAGAGAAAAAATATGTTTAAAATCTATGGAGCACAATTAATTGAGGTTGGTGAGGGTGATTTTGATGGAGCTATAAAGAAAAGAGACGAATTATCTATTGAAAATGGTTGGTTTAATTGTAACCAATTTAATAATCCTTTAAACATTAAAGCTCACTATGAAACAACAGGACCCGAATTTTATAAAAGTTACCCAAGTGAAATGGATGAACCTGATGTTATTGTATTAGGCACAGGAACTGGTGGTAGTTTAATGGGTACAGCAAAATACTTAAAGGAAAAATGGCCAAATATTAAAGTTGTTGCGGTTGAACCAGCTGAATCACCTGTGATGAGTGGGGGTGAGCCAGGTTTACACGGAATACAAGGTATTGGTGATGGTAGTAAATTTTTAGTTGATTTAGATTTTGTAGATGAGGTTCGTACAGTAAAAACCGATTGTGCAAAAGAACTAGTTGATAAATTAGCAAAAGAATATGGTTTATTTGTTGGTATCAGTGCCGCCGCTAATGTTAAAGTTAGTTTTGAGTGGTTATTAGACAACAAAAAGAAAAATGCTTTAACTATTTTATGTGATAGAGGGGAAAGATACTTCAGTTGTTTATAGATATTTATAATATATGAAAAAATATTATGTAGGTAATAGTGACATCGAAGGAAAAGGTGTTTTTGCTTCCAAAAATTTAAAAAAAGGAGAAGTTATTGGATTATTACATACGATAAATCAATTATATAAAGATTATTCTTTTGAAGAGTTAGGTCATAACCACAACCATAGTGAAACACCAAATTGTCATAACCACATGGTTGGCAACAAAAGATATTTAGTAGCCTCTAGAGATATAGATGAAGATGAAGAGTTAACCACTAACTATAGGTTACAACCAGACCTAGAACAACCTGAAAATTTTACTTTGGGGGAAATGAGTAAAAAAATTAAAAGAATCATAAAAGAAGAAATTATAAGAAGTAAATAAAATTAACCTCTTTATTATTTAGGGGTTTTTTTATGCTTTATAATTTTAATTTTACAATTAGTTTTAAAATATGAAAAAAGATAATCAACAAATAGAGGAAGAAGAATTAATTAAGAAATATTTAGATGGTGATAATAGAGCTTTTGGGCCGTTATATTATCGTTATAGAGGTTTATTTTTTCATTTTATACATAAACAACATCCTAAATTACCTATGGATGATAAAGAAGATTTAGCTATAGAATTTTTAGGTAGTATGAGTAGTAGACTTCATATGTATGATAAAGAAAAAAGTTTGTTTAGAACATGGATGACTAATTGTATAACCAACTTCCTCCACCAATATAGAAGTAGAAAATGGGTAGAAAAAAATAAAATAACATCTTCTATTTCAAAAAAAAATGAAGAGGGTGATTCTTGGGAGGATTCAATAGTTTCTGACGAAAACCCACTACACAGTGTAAGTTATAGAAATATTATTCGTTTGATTAAAAAAAAATTAGAAGGAGAGGATTGGAGAATCTTTGAATTACACTTCTTACAAGGTTATACACAATTAGAAACGGGTGAAAAATTAGGATTAAGAGAAGATACCATGTGGTATAGAATCAAAAAAATAAGAAAAAAATTAGATGGAATACAAAATTTGTAAAAAATTAATTTTTGTATTTTTCTAATAATCTTCTATTATTTTCTATTAATTTAATTTTTTTTAGAATACTTTTTCTAGATTTCTTTTTTTTACCATCTTTTTTTATTTTCGCCATATCGATTTTTAAAAATAAATATATTTGTTTAATCAGAAAAATTAATTATCTTTGTAAGATAAATAAACAATTATGATTTCAGGAATTTTTATTATCTTAAATTTAGTACTATTAGAAATAGTATTAAGTATTGACAACGCAGCAGTTTTATCAACAATGGTCAACGATTTACCAAAGAAAGACCATAAAAAAGCATTAACTTACGGTATTGTGGGAGCATATATATTCAGAGGTTTAGCTCTTTTATTCGCTGTTTATTTAATTCAGTTAGAATGGTTAAAGGTATTAGGAGGTTTATATCTAATTTACTTAGCTATTACATCATTAAAAGGTTCAGAAGACCCACAAGCAAAGAAATTTAAAATCCCATTCTTAAATCAATTTTGGTCAACAGTGGTAATGATTGAGTTTATTGATATTGTGTTTAGCATTGACAATATATTTTCTGCCGTTGCCTTTACAAATAGTTATTTATTAATTTGTATTGGAGTTTTTATTGGGATATTAGCGATAAGATTTGCAACAATAAAACTAATAACCTTATTAAACAGCATACCTGGACTTGAAAAAATAGCTTTTGGGGTTATAGGTTTATTAGGAATTAAGTTATGTTTATCAACTTTTATACCACAGTTAACAGGTGAGGTTGTTGACTTAATATTTTCAGGAATAACTTTGTTAGCTTTTATAACACCTTTCTTAATAAAAAAATTAAAAAAATAAATTTTTTTTCTTAAAAGTATTGACAATTTAAAAAAATTTGTTATAATTGTTTTGTAATCTTTAAATAGGTCTACGGAGTATCAAAAGATTAACAATAAATCTCTACGGAGAACAAACAAAAAAAATTATTATGGAAAAGGTACAAGAGTACAAAGCATCGTTGTCTCGCGATATTAAAATAAAGGGGCAAATCTTGACAACAACAAATTACGATCAATTTAAACGTCTAGACTCAAACAGAGACATTTCAGAAAGAAATTATAAAAAATTGGTCCAATCACTAGGAAAAAAGAATGTTTATGGAGGATCAACCATTTTGGTAAAAGAACACACCGATGGTTATTATTACATCTATGAAGGGCAACATAGATTTGAAGCATTAAAATCATTAAAACAACCAATTGATTTTGTTATTAACCAAGATTTATCAGAAGATGATGTTTCTTTAATGAATACAACATCAGAAGTATGGAAGTTAAAAGATTTTTTAAAACAATACTTACACAATCAAAATAATCCTTCTTACGAATATATTAATAAATTAATAAAAGAGTTTGGAACTGAGATGGATGATGATTCAGTGAGAGCAATCACTTTTACAGACATATTGTATATTACAACAAAATGGACACCAGGTGTAGAAAAAGATTTTAAAAATGGAACTTTAAAAGTAACTGAAGAAGACTATATTAAAGCAAAAGAAAAATGTACTATGTTACAAACATTTTTAGATAAAGATGTGATGCCACTAAACATTGATGCAAGAAAATATTTAAGAGCAATCTTAGAATTTGTGAGAGAAGTGGATGGATGGGATAAAAATTCAGATACAAAAATATTAAAAGATAAAATTAGTTTGTATAGAGTAATGATGGATTATAAAAACTATGGAAGAACTGACATGTATAAAAAATTATTTGTTGAAATTTATAACAAAGGTCAAAAGAAAAGATTTGTTGGAATAACAACCATAGGAAAAGAGGTAGAATATTTTATAGTAAATAAATAAAAGTAAACCAACCCCCTCTAAAAGGGGGTTTTTTATGCCTTAATAATATTTATGGGTATATGAATATTAAAAGAATCATAAGGGAAGAAATAGATAATAGTTTTAATTGGTTATCTGATGAAGAATTTGATATAGATAAAATAAAAATTGGGTCCGTATTTGAGATTGTTAATAACGCTATTAAAAAAGATAGGTTTACGGTTGATGGATTTAAATGGAATGAAAAAATACCTGAACTTAGTTTGGTTTATGTAAGTGGTCAAGATGGTAGTGAAAGAGTTTGGGAAAATAATTTTTATATTAAAACTATATTAGATTATTTAAAAAAAGGTGAATTAAAAAAAATAAATTAAAATGAGAATAATATTAATAACACTAGTACTACTATTTAATTTTTATTCATTTGGCCAAAATCATGAGATAATAGTACCAAACAGCTTTACTCCAAACAAAGAAATTAATAAAGAATTTTATCCTATAACAAACTCTAATTATAAAATGGAGATTTATAATAGGTGGGGAAAATTAATTTTCAATGGGGAAAAGTGGGATGGTAAAGAAAATAATATAATACCTCAAAACGGAACTTATATTTGGGTTATCTATATAGAAGATAGAAAATATCTAGGACATATAAACATAATTAATTAATAACTCTTGTTTTTGTAAAAAAGTTTTTTTATGCTTGTTGGTTTTTAAAATTTTTATTATATTTGTATTAATAAAAATAGTAGTAGAAATTAAAACAATAAAATAATGAAGGAATTAATGAAAATAACTAGTTTTTTCATGGCAGGAGTAGTAAGTCTTTTCTCTCCTATGACCATGAATCATGGTGATGCTGGTTGCTGTGCTGAATGTACATTGAAAAGAGAAGAAGAAATTGAAGTAGTTGATGAACAACAAAATGATATAGGAAGTGATGATTGATAAATGGCAAAAAATATTATCGTTAGAGGATTGGACAATTGTAACAGAACCTATCGAACCTGATTCAGTAACATATGATGCAGACTGTCCTATAGAAGATAGATATTATGTGGGTGTACACACAAAACACCTACCAGGTTTCAACAAACAAATAGCAACAATCTATCATGACAGAGCATTAACAGAAAGAGATGTTATTCATGAATTACTTCATGTTAGATATCCACATTGGACTGAAGATCAGGTTAATGAAGTTGAGGAGTTATTATCAAAAACAAACTAAATAAAAAAATAAATAATATGTTCTGGGATATTAAAAAAAAAGAAAAAGATTATGTAGAAGAGGTAGAAAGAATTATGGAAATGATTAGTTTACTTCGTACTGTAAAAGAATGTGGTATCGCATCAACTTATATAGATAAGTTCGAAGAAAAATACCCAAAAGCTGATTGTATAGGACAATTAAGAAATATTTTATCTGATTTAACATTTAAACTTTATCAAAAAAATAAAAAGAAAATTAATTAATTCCTTTATACAAATATAAGGGTTTTTTATGTCCATATAATATTTATAACAAAATAGAGTATCGTGAGAAGACAAGACAAATACAAAAACATGGAACAAGCCAGCCTAATGTTGGAAAATTTATATTTAAAATCAAAAGGTTTATTAAAAGAAGGTGACACCCAAGATAAAAAAGATAAATGGGATAATATTTGGCAAGAATTAGGAGAAAATAATAAAAGTTTTGATTACACTAGAGGTAGTGTGTGGTCATTTGGTGGTTTATTTTTTTATTTTGATAAGAACGATGGTAAATTAAAATTAGAAGAACAAAAATTATCAGATTGGAGGGATGACCCTGATAAAGCAAAAAAAATCTTAGATGATTATGTCACAAGATTAAAAACGGAATTTGGGGATAAATTAAATTTAACAGTAGGTCCAAATTATAGTATGGAAATAGAAATCCAATAAGATTTGAATAATACAGGTGGTAAACTTTCAAATGTTACCGATTTTTTAAACCCTCATTTAATATGAGGGTTTTTGTTATAAGTAATATTGATAAAATAAAAATTTTATTTTATATTTTAAGAAATAAAAAAAATTAAAATTATTAAAATGAAAATTAGATTAACAAAAAGTTTTAGAAGTTATGAGGTTTATGACACAATAGAATTAAACCCTGAAGATTACCCTGAATTAGAAGGAAAATCAGAAACAGAAATTGTAGAGTATTTAAATGAAAATAAATATGACTTCACGGTTAAAGGCAGGGATGAGTGTCTTTACGACCAATTTGTTTTTTATAACGATGTTGTAAGAGATAAAATAATGGATGAAGAATCCGATATTATTTTAGTACAATAAATAATCCCCCATAGAAATATGGGGTTTTTTATGCCTAGATAATATTTATGAATAAATAATAATATTATGAGAAGATTTGATAAACGTAAAAATATAGAACAAGCCAACCTAATGTTGGAAAATTTATATTTAAAAACAAAAGGGTTATTAAAGGAAGGTGAATACGACATTACAGAAAATAATCCTAGATTCATTAGCTTAAAATTTGCACCTGGTGGTTATGATAAATTTTGGAATCAATACATAGGAAAAACAGAACAAGAAACCAGTAAGGGGGGTTGGGAAAGAACTTGGTTTTTCTTTAGATCTTGGAGTGATTTAGAAGGTAGTAAAGGATTACAAATGACAGATGGTGTGTATTACCTTTTATTTAAAAAACGTACCCCAGAAGATTTAGAAAAGTGGGAAAAAGGAGGTAGAAAAGAAGGTAAATTAATGGAAACATATTTCTTTTTGAAATATGGTAAAGAAGCTGGTGAACTTGGGTTATATCAGGTATACGGAAATGACTATAGTTATGTTTCTCCTAATGAACAATATGAAACTGATAAAATTAAAGGTGGTCCACAATTTACTTATATCATTTTAGAAAAAGATGGCCAAGAAAGAGTAGTTGAACCAGGCTCGGTTGGCCATAGAGGATATTTTATGGTTAGTGAAGTGTGGTCAAAAGAAAAAAATGATTGGGTAAAATAATGTATAGTATAATAAAACCCTTATAGAAATATAAGGGTTTTTTATGCCTTAATAATATTTATGAATATATGAAATCTATAATTAGAAGAATATTAAGGGAAACACTTGAATCAAAGTGGAATAAGGGGAATTATGATTACCAGCACGGGTATTGTCATTACTTTGCATATGATATTATAGGAAAAATAAAGAAGAGGTTTCCAAATAAAAAGGTTAATTATTATATGATTTTGGCAAACGAGGTGGATAAATATGATGGAACAATAGTTCAAGAATATTTGATTCACGTTTATATCCAAATTGACAATATGTTACTTGATTCAAATGGAATAACAACACACGAAAAAGCATGGGAAATAGCTGAAGAATGGGAACAAAGAGAAGCACATCTTGTACCTGACCAATATGAAACAAAAATGTGGGGTGAAGAATCAGATACAATACCTGAAATGTTTTTTAATAATAGTTTTTGTAATAGAAAAAAAGTTAAAAAAGATGTGGAAGAGTTCCTGAATAATCCAATAGTTCAAAGAATATTAAGAGATAAGTAATATGAACCTAAAAGAATCCATAAGAAGAATATTAAGAGAAAACTGGAAAGATACAAAATGGGTTAACGATGATTATACCATAACAATATCTGACGTGTTAGATTATATAGGTGATAAAACTTATGATGTTCCAGTACGTTATTTAGAAAATAAATTTAAAGATAACTTAGATATTATTACAACAGATAAAGAAAGGGTGATGAGCTCCAATTTAAGTTATCCCATTATCATTGTTAAAAAAGGTGGGGATTTATCTTATGTTTTAGATGGTAATCATAGATTAATGAAATCTATAATGACAGGAGAAAAATTAATTAAAAGTAAAATATTAGATTTGGATGATCCCGATACACCCATAGAGTTTAAGGAAGTATTATAAACCATACATAATAATATTAATTAAACCTCTATATACATAGGGGGTTTTTTTATACTTGATAGTTTTTAAAAATTATTTTATCTTTATAGTAAACCAAAACAAAGATGAGTACAACATTCGGAGTAAAAGTAAAAGATGATTATGTTGAAGTAGCATTTCGAAGCAATGGAATGAGATTCATAAATGAATTAGCAGAATTATTACCAGATGATACACCTGTAATTCCATTAGATAACACAGCACAAGGAATTTACACTATTGGCGATATTAAAAATCATATATTAAACCAAATGAAAGATGATAGAGTTTAATTTAGACAATGTCAAGGAAGTTAAAATTAAAAATGGTATTGTAGAAATCTTATATACTGATGGTACTACACACCTGATTAAAGGTAATGTTAAACTAATAAGAAATTTAACTAATACAAATGATTCACCCATCGTGGACCATTGTATATAAACCAAAACAAAGATGAAGATAAGTAAACACAGTATAGTAGGACAGTTCCATATATTACCATTCATTAAGATAACATATGACAGAACACTCAACGGAGAGTATGAATTCATAGTTGGGTGGATGAGTATAGGAATATCATTATCATTTAAACCAAAACAAAGATGAGTAAGATAGTGTTAGAATTTGACGGTATAGAAGAAGCAGATGAAGCTAGAACAGCATTAGATGGTTCCAAGTGGAAAATATCCATATGGTCTCTTGATCAATGGTTACGATCCCAAATCAAGTATGCGCCTGACAGCATGAGTGATGATACCTATAAAGCATTTGAAGAGTGTAGAGAAAAACTACGCGAAATTGTAAACGATATCAATTTAAGTTTAGATTAAACCAAAACAAAGTGGAATAATCCCTTATAGAAATATAAGGGTTTTTTATGCCTGATTATACCCCATATAAATTAATTCTCCGGACCTTAAATCACCTTGAGTATACTCACATATACCCCACACCCTAAAACGCACTATAACCCCTATTAAAACGCATCCATTATTTTTTCATTCTGTGGAAGAGGTGTATAGACTATAAAGGTAAAAGCCTTTTATTTTGTATTTATTGTGGGATAAAGTGGTAAAGAGTGGTTATTTTACATAGGGATTGAATGCAGGGAACTGAGCTCTCCGCATGGCCCTCTCAAAAAAACGGGTAATTTTGTCATAAAATAAAGGCGTGACAATATGTCAGTCCCGATTTAGCCCCTTACAAAAGCCACACCATAATTCTAACCCTGACATTGTGTCAGCCAAAAGGTTTGGGGCGGTTCCATTTAGTAAACTTCTTAGGGGGTGACAAGATGTCATGTAGTATATACTTCTTACTAATCTCTTCCCAATACTCATAACCTTCTTTGGTATTGCCCCATATAAAAGATGTTTCCAAAAATTCTTTAAAGGTATTATACTTTTTATTTAAGATAAAATTAATGCCGCCACCATGAATAACTGCCCCTTGCCATCTCCTTTGTTCTAGTTCTGTCATTACACTATAACATTTTGTGCCATCAATCATAGTTTAAATTCTTTTATCTCTTTGGTTAGGCCAAATGAGTTTAAGAGGCTACAGTTCTCCAAGTGAAAGGTTGATACATAAGTGCCTTTATAAGGACCTTCCAAATGTCTTCCTGATGCCCACCATGCTTTCTCTAGTGAGTATATGCCTGATGGTTTAAGATAATAATCCCATCTAGCATCAGTGGATAAAAGAAAGACTATTCTTCCATAACCTTGTTTGGATTCTACTATGTCGCCTTTCTTAAACCTCATCTCTACAAAGATAAGAAAAAATTAATTAATAAAAAACCTTGTGACTTTAAAAAAAATTTTTTATCTTTATAGGGTCATTAGCTAAGACGCACAGGTATAGACTCCAGCGCACCGCCTGCCTTTTTTTAAAAAAAGCCAATACTATAGCACCATAACAAAGATACAAATAATATTTTAAACAAACAAATAATAACCATGACAATTTGTCCGATGTTAATAACTTTTTTTTTAAAAGGCAGGTGTG
>Ga0208644_1001709_pt1 | contig 18103 bp, 8 predicted proteins | sample VirMetDEL_Nov_18_FD_184517 | JGI IMG/M metagenome (GOLD analysis project Ga0208644, IMG submission 184517) | Aqueous microbial communities from the Delaware River and Bay under freshwater to marine salinity gradient to study organic matter... | ecosystem: Environmental > Aquatic > Marine >... | reverse complement strand
TATTTACTGCTCTCGCCAATTTATCCTTGAAGTTAGTAACAGATTTGTCATCTCCTAAATTGACACTTTCTCCAGTGATTGCTTGGATGGCATCTTGTTGAATGCTTTGATAGTACTCGTGTCTCTGCTGTTGATACTCGGCAAACTCGCTTCGCTCTCCAGCCAAAATAGACTTCACTGTAGTAAGAACCTCGGCCAAAGACTGAACCTTATACTCGTCCTTGTTCTCAAGCAAAAGGGCTTCGTTGTACTTAATGGCAGCATTAACCATTTCAAGTTTCTTGAAGTCCTCAATCGTTGGGTTCTGCTTGTCATCAATTGCTTGAGCAATACCCTTCAGATCGTTGATGTTTTTCTCTACTTGGTCGATTGGAGATTTCTCGTCCAATGACATGTACTCTTTGAAAGCCTTGATTCTATCCACGCCTTCAGGAGTGAATCGACCTTGAATCCTTCCCGCTACTTTTGTCTCAGCCTTTACATCCACTAGTTTCTTAATACCATCCATCAACTGATTTGACTTCTTAGTATTAATCATATCGACAACCTTATACATAACGGTTCTAACGTCATCAGCAGGCTTATCCAATAACTTGTAGTAGTCCTTGTGAATCTTAGCGTTGGTTATTTCGTTAAGAACTTTAGTCACCTCTGTCGTAGTCCAAGTGCCTTTTGGCATATTGGCACGAACGAAGTTTCTCAAGTCTGTCTTTAGTTTTTGAGCCTCACGAGCAGCAAATCTACGCTCCTTCAACACTTTCTTCATGTTGCGGATATCGTTGGCTACATCTTTATTGTCGCTAATGAGCAAGCTCTTGTCAAAGTCAATCAACAATTCCTTCTGCAAGGTGTCGTTCACTTGCTTAAACTCGGCATTGTCCTTGAGTAACTCTTGTGCCTTTTGTCTTACATCGGCTAATGTAACTGCTTTTCTTTTAGAGTACTTCTTCAGTTGCCCCATTATATCGGCATAAATCTTAGCGCCTTGTGGCATACCGCCAGGTAAGTTTCCAAATGACAAAGGCACGCTTGACAAGATGTCGTAGGGGATTTCCATTGCTTGGTTTATCTCGGCAATCGTATATCCTTGTCTGTTCAATACAATCTTAATCGCTTGGTCGCTGAATCCTCTATTCCTTGACTCTTGTACAATTGAATACAAACTGTTTTGGTCAAGAGATTTGCCTGTCATCAATTGAATATCTGATGCCAAGTTCTCCGCTTGCTGCTCTGCAAACAATGGGCTGTTAGAGAACATGTCGACAACAACTGCATCAACAAACTGCTCAAGGCTAATGGTTTGAAGTTGCTCTGCAGAGTACTTGGATATACCAAGCATTGACTTCAAGTAACTGAACAATTTATTCAACCAATCATTGAATGATTTCTTGGCTGATCGTTGCATCTGCTCTCCTCTATCTCCAATAGCAGTTGCAAGTGCCTCATTCAATAAGTACTCCTTACGTTGAGCATCAGTCATGTCTTTTGTTACATTCTGATACTTCTTGTCATTTTGAATTTTCTCAAAATATGGAGAGGACTCAATCAAGTCCAAACCCTTAGCATACAAGTCTGGTCGCCCTTGCTTGGCCATGTTTAGCCATACGTGTCCAAACTCATGGACGGGAGTATTATAGTTGCCTAGAGATTTGTTTAGGTATAAATCGCCAGACACGGGGTCTACGAATCCATACACTATATCACTTGAGGTGATGAGTTTTTGCAACTTCAATTCATCAACTGCTTTTTGAAAAGCCTTTGAATCGCCAATAACCTTCACTTGAGGGAAGGCGGTGTTTAGAAGCGATATGAATTTATCATAGTCCTCTATCTCTGGGTTATAAATTTCCCTTGCTACATCTGGTTGCTTCTCTGCTATAAATGTGATTCTACTAGCTGCCTCTTTTTGAGACACGCCTCTTTCGTCTTTTACTTGAACCTCTCCTGCTTCTGTTTTGATTTTTCTAGTAACCTTAGTGGTCAGTTCACCAGTTCTAGCAGACTCGATGTAATCATTGAAATCTTTGATGACATCTTGGATTCTTGCTGTCTCTTGTAAGATGCCGACAGCTTTTCCTCTCAAATAAAACTCATAATTGGGATGCTCATTCAACCCCTCTTCTTTTTGTTCTGTGCGATCCATTACGGATTGCTCATACGTGCCTTCGGTAACTTTATTGCCAGCATAATCTTGCAACTCTAGCACCATTGTCATAGCACCCGCTGGTAATTCCTTTGCGAATTGTTCTGAGTTTGCTTCACGGATGTCACTCATAAAAATACCCGCTTTGTCAAGTATTTTCTTTGCCTCCAATTGTGGTCTGCCTTTTTGGATGGGTACTAGTTTGCCTATAATCCATCTACGTACATCAATTGGAATTTCACCATACATGTTCCTCAAGTCATCGAAACTTTTAATGCTACGTATCTTCTTTTGGGCATTTTTAGTATCAAGTCTAACTGGAAGGCGATTTTCTTTCATGTATCGCTTCAATGCTACAAAAGCACGTTTCTCAACCTTTGCTTTTTTCATGCGATCAATCAAGTCATCAAGTATATAGATATTAGAATCCATTCCGCTTGGATTCATATTGAATACAACTGTATAGTCTGAGTTTGCAGCTCCTTTTGCAATCTTGGTAGCCATGCCTTTGTCTGACACAGCCCAAGCAACTTTTCCAAACATGTTGTCCATGAGGGGAAAGAAGTGGCCACCCATCAAGTTCTCATCAACACGCAATTGGTCAGCCATTACGACATTGACCTTTTTGCCAACCAAGAAATCAAGGCCAAGCTTCTGTACCTTATTGGCGAGTTCTGAATTCTCTTCAATATTTAGCGTAATTGTCTGTGCGGTTTGTGGAATTGATGATATATCAAACTCTTGCTCGGACATGTCACCACTTTCGTAGGCATCTTGCATAGCCTCCATAGTTTCCAAGTCAGCCCCTTTCTCAATTGCTTCTCTCTTGCCAATTTGGAACTGAGGAGTGATATCTGCGTCACTTACTTTAGTGATAATGACACCTGCCTTACCAAACGAATTGTCCTTTACAACCTCTACATTGTCACCAAATAACTCCTTTACATAATCAACAAGCTCGTTGCCATCAAATCCCTTCTGATACACATCGATGGTCTGACCACCTTTGCTTCTTTGGATGATGTAACTCTTATCCTCTGGTCCTTCCTTAAAGTTCTTTGCTTGTGCAATGTCTCCTTGGAATCCACGAGAACTAATAACGGCCTTACCTCCAACATTTAATTTGCTGAAGATGTCCTTCATGATGAAGTCACGAACATCACGAGGTACTACGTTAATTACGTTCAATGACACGATGCCATTGTACTTCTTCTTGATTTGGTCCGAGTTTGTATAATTTACTGGACGTTTTCCTTTCCAACGCTCTGGGTTAACTTCTAATGACTCAACATCTCGTCCGAGTGTTTCAGTCATGGCATCAGTACCCATACCAAGGCCAGCGCCATAATCCAATACATCTCCTTCAACATCGGCAATCTTCTTGGCTGCCTTTACATAACTTCCGGTAGTTGTTGCTACCTGAGTTGTGCCAGATGCTTTTGATAGTTCGTCACGATCAACATCTCTAGCCAATTGGAATTGTGGTGTAATGTTGGCATTCTTGGCGCTTAGGTTTAAGGCACTCTCAAGGTCGGCAATCTCTTGCTCGACTGCTGGAGTTACTTCTTCTTGGACACCTTCTTCGGTAACGACTTCAGGTTCTGCTTGGGGTGCTCCTTCCGCCACTTCTTCGCCAACTCTGGCTTCTGGCTGAACAGGAACTTCACTTGTTGTTTGCTTTTGAACGGCATTGTTTATGATTGTTTGTTGTTCTTGTATTTTGGCAACTGCTTGTTTCTTCAACTCGCCCAACGCAACTGCCTTTGTTTCCTTATCTACACTTGGGTCATCGTTTATCTTGATGGCTTTATTTTTCAAGTCATCAATTTCTGTTGTCAAATTTGAGATATTGTCTTTGTCTTCTTCGCTTAGTGTATTAACAATATCGACAACATCCTTCTTAATTGCGTCATTTTGTTTCTGAATACTAGCAATAGCCTCGTTCATTGTAGAGGCAATGGCCTCGTCATTTGTATTCTCGGCTGTCTGTTTTAGTATTTCTATCTTGGCAGTATTCTCTTTAATCTGTTGCTTTTGGTCTGGCTTCATTGCCGCATTTGCAACATTTCTATTCTTAACGGCAACAGCAGACGCAACGTCTACAACACCCATTGGGCCTTCTCCGACACCTTCCAAAAGTATCTCGGCAGCATCTTGTTCTTGATCAGCCACTTCTCTAGCAGCCGCTTCTCCCAAAGAGCCACCAGCCATTTCTATACCAGTTGTCGTTACTGCTGCTTTTATTTGACCGGCCCTTGTCGTATTGGCAAGTTTAGCACCTACTGATCCAGCAAGATTTGCAGTAAGCGCATCGATTGCAACAACAGTTCCTGAACGGGAAGATGCCCTTGTTCTTATTCTCGATAAAGCCTCTGGGTCTTCCAATACAGCCTTTATACCGCTCCTCGTGAAGTCTAGACCTTTCTTATCGAGTTCTTCTTTTAAAAATTCATTGAATGAACTACCGTATTCAACAAAACCATTGGCTGCAGAAAATGCATATGGAACAGCTCTTATCGCTCCTGTGACAGCGCCTGGTGCCCCTCCAGTCAATGCTCCAACTCCAACGCCTCCAGCAATTGTTGTGCCAGCCGCAGACAATGACGCAGTATTGAGCATAGAAGAAAGAGACGTGGCTAATACTTCTGGAATCGCTCCTGGTGAATTGTACAATGCTTTCATTGCAGCAAAAACATCTCCTCCAGCCGCTTCATATATGTTCTGAAATCTAACCATTTCGTCTGATGGACCTAGTTCGTCCATCTTTTTTGATATGGCTATATATTTATCAATGTCTTGATCCGATGTTTTGCTACCTCCCCAAGCCATAGGGAGAGTTTCTTCTACGATATCACCTTGTGATAGTCCAGTTGCGATGGCACGCCCTAAATCATCAATCTTTTCACCAAGCCCCATCCATCCAATGCCAACCATTGGACTATCCATAGACTTTAGGAAGTCACCAAATTCACCAGTAAAGTAATCGCTTTCAACTTTTACATCTTCATCGATAGCCGCTTGAGTTCGTTCCTCACGATCTTGCTCAACTATCTTTTGGTAGTTAATTCTACTCTCGATGACATCCTTTACGCCAGGCTGTTTCAAAGCCTCTCCAGTTGCCTTTATTTTCTCATTGACACTCAGAGACTCAAAGTCCTCTGGGAGATATCTCTTTACCACCGCATCATCGGGGGCAAAAGGCATAAAGTCAATAAGTTCAGCTTCTGTTATTTCGCCAGATAAGGCCGAAGGCACTCTGGGTGCCGTTGGTGCTGTACCCAAGAAACCATCTTCTTGAGAAGGCTGTGAAGGTAATTCCGACACTCCTTTTTTTTTAACAGATACCAATGACGCAAAGTCATCGTAACTACCTAAAACATTTTCACCTACAGCATTGAAGAAGTCTTTTCTATAAGACTCGTCACTAGAGATTAAGTCTTTGAAATCTTGAAAACTACCCAATCCATATTGAGGATTAAGTTGTGACCATAAGTCTTTGATATACTGTTCGTCCATTGTTTATTGTGTCTTTCGCGTTGATGCGTTCAAGTTTACTCCTCCACCAGATTGCTGACCAGACATGTATCCAGCAAGGTCAGTCATATTTACATTGTCAAATCCGGTAGTAGCATTAAAGGCATTGTTCAAGATAGCAAATGCCTCATTGTAACCAAATGTAAATGATGTAGATGGCGTATTGAAAATATACTTGTCGCCTCTCTTCTCTATACTCTCTACGTTATAGTCCTCGTAGTTTGGTATTTTAATTGCTGACCTAATTGCTGTGCCCTCAGATGTCTGCAAGCCTCCAGGTTGAACCACTCTTGTGATTTGCTGAATACGCTTGTTATAATCAACTTCTTTCTTGCCGCCACCGCCAGATGCTTGTCTCTGTGCGGCCATATACCGATCTCTAGCGGTTACTCCTTCATATGTAGCCTTATAATCAACACGAGCTTCGATTTGGTCCATGACAATCTCACGGGCTTTCTTCTTTTGCTCATCTGTCAATACAGGCTGCCATACACGATTAGCGTCACGCTGCATCAAGATTTCATTCTCGCTGCGATCTTCGCTGTCCGTAAATGAGTATCCCATCAAGTTGTCTGCCAATACACTAGCAATTCGACTATCGCTAGACAAGATGGCATCAGCCAACTTCTCCTTCTCTTCATCCCAATTTTCCTTTACGCTTGGTGAGATTTCAAACATCTTAGTCTCGGTATTGTACCTAGCACCTGCGCCAAGTCCCTTCACGGCATCGTCAACTTCTTTGTACAATTCAACACGCTTAACCACATTGTTCTGTGGATTCATCATTGATTGTACATCATACAATTGGCCAGAGTTTGCATCTTTAATATACAAACTACCATTAGGACCAACGGTCATCATCTTATCCTTCAAGGTCAAGATGCTATTGTTTACATCGTTCACCCATTGGGCTTGCTTTCCAGTAACGCCTTCTTCTTGCAAACGGGTAGCCTCTTCGATGTTTCCAGCAAAACCATCCATTACGGCCTTAAAGGATTTGAATCCAACTTGAGTCTGTTGCAAGTTTCGCTTGTACTGCTCAGGAGTGATCAATCCTTTCTTCAGCATATCGTTTTGATTCTGAATAAAAGACTTACTAGTCTGAGCGCTAGCCATAATGAAGTTGTTAATCTCAGGAGACTTGGTGGCTTCGTAGTTCTCAATCTGTCGTTGAGTATCCGCATTCAAGTCGTCCAATTGAATACGCTCTTGCTGACGCTTAATTAAGACATCAGTAATCTGCTTGCTAGCCTCACCTGCAACCTTGCCCCAGTCTACTGGGTTGACTGATATATAACCCGAATATTCTGGCATCTTATCTAAAAGTTATTGGAGGAATACCTGGAAGGCCACTCAACCCTAAGAATGGAGAGATATTTGCTCCACCAATAGATGGGGTAGCAAATGCGTTAGCGTACATATTGCTAGGCTGATATAGCGATGGAATACCAAGAGATGGCACACCAGCGCTTGGGAGACCCAAGAATTGTTCTGGACCAGGTCCACCAATCTGAGGCATTGGCATCATTCGATCCTCTATCGTCCCCAACTTAGAAACAGACTCAGTAGTAGACAATGATGGAGCGTATTTCTCGTATTCCATCTTGGGCGCTGGCTTTGCTACATTGCTAGTAGCCTCTGGTTGTTTCTTGTATAAAGCTTGAGCCCCAATGTATTGGCCAGTAGTTGTGCCAATGGCACCAATCATTCCAGCAACATTCTGCTGTTGTTGTGCCTTTTCTTGAGCAGCGGACATCTGAGCGCCAGCCAATTGTTGGCCAAGCAAGTCTCTCTCAGAACGAGCCTCACGAGCAGCACGCTCTTGCAATGTTCCAGCAACGAAGCGATCACGCTCTGCTTGCAATCGGTTCAAATCTCCAGCAATATTCAATGCTTGGTCAGCACCAATACCAGCCAATGCAGGCACTCCACCGAGTACGCCAGCAGCGCCAGATTGTTGCAATGCCTTAAGTGAACTAGCGTATTGTTGGCCTAGTTCTTGGCGTGCTAATTCTGAACCAAGAGTTGGAACTTGCAATCCAGAAACCTCATCAGATTCCTTAACCATGCGCTGTTGTGCCGCAATTCTTTGGGCTGCTTGTTCAGCGTCTTTCTGTCTCCCTTTGCTAAAATACGTGCTTGCACCCATACCAGCGAGTTGGGTCCCAAGCGATATAAGTAGCGATAATGTAATTGGGTCCATTGTTACAAAGATAGTTATTTTATTGGTAACTCTTAAATATCTCAGAGCCTATAGATAGCAACTCTACGTGTTCTGATTCAGAGTTTGTTAGACGAACATTCATGTACGATCCACGCAATCCATAAGATTCGGCCACTGAACTTTTTGCAGAAATCAAATACTCACCAATAGATGGAGGCGTTGGAGCTGCTCCAGTGTATGGGTGGTTGACCATTTCTATGGTTGTTGTGTTCGTTACAGAATCATAAGATATCGTACTCACTTGCCCTAACTTAGGCCCAAGTGATGTAATGCTAGAGCCAGATATAACACCAGCAAATAATAAGTCTCCGTTATTTTGAGGTGGTGATTGGGTCTTTACGGACACGCCTTGTGTCACATTGCCAATTATCGTTATGACGACAGTGTCAAGAACGGTAGTTGCCGTGTCGACAATGCCAAGACCCTGGACTGACAAGAATGTTGGGTCTAGGTCGCCATCTTCTCTACGAACATAACCATACCAGTTGCCTTCTTTCTTCTCGTATCCACTAACAGCAATAAGTCCATCGGACAAATCCGATGTAACAACAGCAGACCAAGGTTGTGCACTCTTGCCCTTCAGCTTAATTGTCTTAAACATCTTTGGCTGGTCAGGCTCCACATTGAACACGGTCTCTATTATGGTGTCATACTGAACGCCATAGTAGTTATTTCTAGTAGTGTTCACATTATGCTTCCATACCTTACCATTCTTGAAAGTATAGAAGTCATTGTTCAGCCCAGCCATCCAGTCGGGAGTGTAGGAGTGGAACGATGTCCATCCTAGCAACTCCTCTGAATATGTTAATGTATAGTTAGCCATTCGTTATTCTTATTATGGGCAGTCAGCTGCCGTAGTCCATTGGCTTCCATCCCAATAGTGGGTGGTTGCATTAGTTGGGTGCTTATACCATCCAGCAGGAGCATAGGGGCTACCACTTGCAGACAATGACAACTTACCTGGATTAACCCCGTATGTGCCAGTGTAGTATATGGCAACTGTGCTACCTGCTGCACAAGATACTAGCGAGTCACTTGCGTCATAACCAACCGATCCACCAGATGTCCATGTTGGAGTAACGGGACCGCTAGGTGAAATGTCGCACTGGAAAGTATCAGATACAACACCATCGTTACCAACTTGAATGGCAACTCCATTCTCCATCAAGTACCAGTCGTCTCCGCCTACGAACAAAATTAGACCAAGTTCGTCCTCGTATACCACGTCACGGATGACAGGGTAAGACAAGATACCATCGTGGTACATTGTGTCATAAGTTGGGCTAGAAATGGCACAAGCCAATGCAGATGTAGTCTGTGGGCTATCCATCTCTACCAAGAATGGTGTGGTTGGTGGAGCACCAGGGCCAACCGTGATATCAAATGACGCATCAGCACTAGTTCCAAAGCAGTTCGTAGCATTGAGGGTGAATGTAAATTTACCTTGATTGCTAGGAGTACCACTGATAACACCAGTATCTGTATCAAGTTCTACTCCTTCTGGAAGTGATGTACTTGTACACCCTCCAACATCTTCAAACGATGCGTCAGCGCTACCTCCAACGATATATACAGAATCAATCCAGAAGCACCGAGTTATAGTGTCATTTGAAGAAACGAAGATTTCTTTTGCAATTCCAGTAGTACAATCGACACCACTGAATACAGCACCATCTGCCCCTCCAAACATCGAGAACTCTCTGCAATTTCCAGCAGCAGCAAAAGACGTTGGATTATTTGTAGCTTGTACTTTCAGCGACATGGGTACTGACTGCTCAACAAAGATGTCACCTTGGGTAATTGTGGGCACCTCTGTTTCAGAGCAAGTGCAAGATTCAATGTATCGAACTACACCAGCCGATGTGATTACAATTGTATTTCCACTAGATGTGTAGTACTGACCCCCTCCGTCAAACACAGTAGTTCCAGCAGCGGTAGTGTATACGATGTCACCAGGCAATGGGTCAGCCGTTGATCCGTTGTGGTAGATTGTCTGAGTGCCAGAACCAGCGCAAGACTCAGAAGCGGTATCGTGTCCAGTGCTACCAATTGAGGCAGAGGTCAAAGCAATTGCTCCAATTGTCAAGTCAAAGGTGTCGGTTCCGGTTACATCATTATTGTAAACCTTAACAACATCTTGGCCAGTAGCTGTCTTCTTGATGCTCAATGTCTGAGCGCTAGGGGCATTCACATATCCGCTATCAGCGATAATTGCTCCATTGGCATTCTCTACTACAAATCGAATATCAGTAGAGGTAGACGAGTAAGTCACAACATAGTTTCCAATCGATGCCGAGTTATCTACATTAATCACTTCTGGCAACCCATTAGTTGGCACCGGAATGCTAGTCACTGCGTCTCCATTGCTCAATACGTTTGTATAATCGATAACGATGTACAAGTAGTCATTAGTTGCTGAGTAAGTAAAGTTGCCTTTATACTCACTTCCCACTAAAGTATAACTTGGTACTTCTGTTCCAGCAGCAATGATATCAGATCCTTGCGTTGGGTCGTATACTGTATTGGTATCAAGATAGTACATCTTGTTACCTAAGTTTGGATTGAATGGCTTCTCTGGCAAGGTAGCATCTCCGAAAGAAGTAGAGCCAATGATGTCTACACTATCTCCAGAGTTTGGAATTCCATCTGTGCCAACGATACCACCACGAACATCCGTAAAGATATAGTCGCCATCTTGAGAGATTGGCACTGGAGTGTTCCCAATGTTTCCAAGACCAGAGTTGTATGATGGCAAAGTAGACTTCTCTCCATCATTAGTTTTATCTCCAGTGCTTACTACGATAATCTCCTTGCGCTTTTCGTTTGACTGAGTGAATGTGATGTCAGTATTCTGACCACAAGCTGTCACACGGATAGTCAAAGAGCGGCTACTTCCAGCCCCTACATTTGAAGATATCTCACCAGCGATACCAGCATTACCATTGCCACTAGTTTGATTCAATGTAAGCCAACTAGTGCCATCTCCAGTATCAACCAATGTGATAACCCAATCGGTGTTAGATGTGATTGAGAACAAGAATCCATTTGTGAAGGCATCTCCACTCACTAGAATCTCGCTATTGCTAACTGTCAACGAGCATTGAGCAATGTCAATCTCATTTGAAGAAAGCACATACATGAACTCGTAAGGATCAAAGGCACCAAGCTTCTGTGTGCTTGGAGATTCGTCAAACAAATCACGGAACCAAGAACGCATACCATAAGTAGATATTTCCTTAATGCCTGATTGTGTAAGGTTCAAAACAGCCCCTCGCTTCTGATCGGTAAAAAATACATCATTGCCCCACTTAGCAAAACTCTCGGGGTTACTAGATATGCCAAACTCAGCAGAGTATGCTATTTGCGTCCCAAGAACTTCTGGAACACTTGAAATAACACCACCGCCAACAGAGTCAGAAAGCAGATTCTTGCCGAACAGAACTTTAGAAACCTTGTCTTCTTGGAAGACAACCAAGTCCGTATCACGGGCATACAATTTTTGAATTGAACCATACTCTTTTTCTAGTGCCTTAAAGTTAGCCAACGACAAGTTAAACTCGTTCAAGTCGTTTGTTGACGAAGACTCGTTGTATACTCCGCTGTAAGTCAATGAGTTAACAGAATCAATTTGCTCATATCTGTCAATTGATGCGCTAGCTCGTGGAGAAGGCAATAACTCTGGACCATTCCACACATCCTCAATGATAGACGATTCCATGCCATTTCCAAATGTGATGGCATTAAAGTCCTCGATAGTAATGATGGCGGGATTCAGTACTGATTGGTCGGTATCGGTAGACAAAATCTTTCCGTGCAAATTGCCAGGAAGAATTGGGTAAGTCTTAGGCAGTTCGTAGTACACGTCTTCTACCAAAGGCTCTCCTTCTGTCTCGAGGATTGTAATGTTGTCGGGTCTACGAACTTTAAGCTTAACACGAATAGAACGCTGATCGCCAATGCTTCCAGGGTTATTGTCATACCCTTTCATGCACATCATTATATATCCATTAGGGTCTCCAACATCATTTATTACCCGTATAGTATTTTTCTTCTGAACTGATTGTGCAGCATATCCACGCCTAAAGAATACAGCAGTGGCTCCATCTGGTTTTCCGTCAGATGTATACTGAACGTATTTCTCATATATGCGCTCTTCAAAAAACCACTCCTCGATATTTTCGTAAGTCCCTTGAGACACGAATGTCTGTAGCGGCTGTGTAGACGATTCTGTTACTTGTAATTCGATTATTGTCCCTGGAGTGATGGACAAATCTCCATCGTTACTAGCCTTAGTTCCTCTGTCTGGCACGCAAGTATAGGCACCACTCCAATACAAATTACTATCAAAATCGAAAGAGATTGGTGTTCCAAACATACCATATCTCCATCCACGATAGTTAAGAATAAATTTATCCCCTACTGTGTAATTCTTTGATGTATCCCAATGAATATATCCAAATATGAAATTCAATCCACCGAGATTTGCAATTAGAATATTACCCCCTTGTCCATTGAACAATGTTGGCAATGCATCTGAGTTCATCGTAATGTCAGTGCCATAGTTTTGGCTTAGTCGATAATCCCTCCAAGAGAATTTGTTTACATCTGTTATCTCAATAACAAATCTCCTATCCGTATCAAATTTATATGAAAAATTACCAGTAAGTCCAGCACTAGCTAGCTGACTATTAAATGTGATTACCTCTAATGACTGATTGGTTCCATCACCATAAAATATAGGTTTATCTACATGAGGGTTTAATTTTTTATCTAGAAAATCTCTAGTTCCCTCAATGATAGAATTGCTTTTTCTTACGCCTGATACTTGAGAGTTTACTCCATATCCTTCGTCCTTCAAAGTATAGAAGCTATCCTCAGAGAAATACCCAGCATTCTCTACCTTAATCTTGATATAGAACCCTTCGTCTTGAATCTGCTCATTCTGCTCTCCCAAGAAGTTCTTCTCCTTTTGCTCTGCCTCTAGAATCTTATACTTCCAACTATCTTGCTTAACACCAGATGGAGTTGACTTAATGTAAATCAAGTCGCCTTCTTTCACCTTGTCGATATCGTATTTCGGTATCAGTATGTATACAAATAGTCCATCGAACACGATACCAGTTGGAAGGATGTTGTAGTAAGTTCCACGATTCTGCTTCAAGAACAAGCGATACTTTGAAGCAAACTCAGGTGCCTTATTTGATATCTTCACATACAAGTCGTTCTTATTGACGGCACTTGTAATTGGAATATTGATTGTGCTGTCACCCTTCTCAGACTCAAGCACGGTAGTCATACGGCCGAAGTCATCAAGGTAAGCAACACCTACCTCATAGTTTCTTCCAGACTTAAATGTCTCATATGGAGTGCCAGATGTCGTAGCAGTAGTTCTAGACAACAAAGCAAAGTCCATAACAATGTCCTCTCCGCTAACCTTCTTGATGTCGAAGAATTGGCGATAGTTTCCATATACAATCCTTCTCCCAATCAAGTCTTGCGCCTTAGCACGCAATGGCACGTTATCGAACAAACGATTTACTTGGCTATCTGGCAGCACAGAGAAAATCTTGTTGTTCTTGAACTTGTGAACATAAGTCTGACCGAAGGCAATATTAGACGCACGATCAATGGAAGTGACAACCATCGCATTCTTGTTGCGGCTATCCTTCATTACAATCTCAACCTTCTCTACTTGGTCAGAGCCTAAGTCGACCGTGATGTTGATTGAGTTGGCCTTGTTTCGCATTGACTCGTTTCGGCCAGTGCCAAAGTCAAACTCAAATGCTTGTGCCTCAAATGCCGTCTTAGAAAATGGAGAGATGGCGCTAATCTCGTTGTTGACATACTTGTAGCGATAAGCAAAGCGAATAAACTTGTCTTCCAAGTTATCCGATGTCTCTGCTGGATCGTAAATCAATTCAATGTCAGGAGAAGCCAATGGTGGCTTTACGATGACGTTTACACTATCATCAGATATATCTGTATCTCTGTATTGTTTTCCTACATCAATTCTGCGTGGTGCGTTTAGACCATCCGTGAAAAACAAGAGGTTGTCAACCAAGTTCACGCCAGTGATTAAGTACTCACGGCTGAAGTTCATGATTCCACCCGAGCGTGTCTCTACCATGATGAGCGTACCAGTAGGCGTTCCATTGTCAGCCTCGTGGTATTTCAAAATCATGTCATAGGTGGTCGATGTTAAGAACCAATAGATGTTGTTATTCTTGGTGTCGGTAAATGAGCCAATTGGATAGATGTCGACTTGAGGAGTAAACCCTTCGGCAGAAAGCAATGTATTTACATCTACCTTCTCTGTGTTGCCCAAGTAGTTCTGAACGGTCCCAGCATCACTGCCATCAGTTGATGAAACTTTAATGTTTAACGCATCAATATAGTATCCATCGGGGACGAGCCTGTCATCAAGGCTCTTGTTCATTATTGCCTTAATGAAATTTCTTTTTGTCTCCATTATTTAATCCAATTATCGTTTCCACGCAAAGCCATCAAAAGCCTTCTAGGATTGATGTTGCTAAGTCTAATCTTTGCATTCCTCAACAAAGAAGATTTGTCTTGCTTGGCACGCCTAACGACATACTCTTGTACACCAATTCGGTTGTTAAGCATACACCACTTGATGTAAGCGTAAACAAACTCCTCGGCAAACTTATGAATCATAATCTGAGAAGGGTCCTCGCTTTCGAGTCCATCAGTAATGTACTCAAGCACGATTGTAGAACCTTTTAGTCCAGAAGAGAAGTTGATGACACCATCTTCCTTATTGATCACAAATGTTGGGTTGCTGTTTAAGTTAGAAGCATCAGCTCCGTACCATCCACCAAATGTGTAACCGAAGTACCAGTAGTCATTATAGAACCATCCCCAACGACCAAACCAAGGTCCTGGGTATGGGTACTGCCCATAGGTGCCTTCAATACGGATGCGATCTAGTTCAGACTGCTCCTCAATCAAATTGCCATCGATATCAAACAAGTATGCGTAGTTTGCATTCTCGTCTTGCTCGTACTTCTTAGCCCAGTTGACTGTCTTGTTCTCGCTCATCTTGAACAGCACTCCACCTTGTTCGTATGATATACGGACATAGTTTACATAATGCTGAGGTAATATGACTTTCAAGTCGTCATTGACTAAAGTTTCTAAAACCTTAATCTCTTTGAAGGCATCGTAGTTTAGTTCTTGTACGGCACGTTTTGCGTGGAATAATACATTGTATCGGTCTACATTGTCAATCAACTTGTCATAACCCACATACATGAGCATGAAGTTGTTGACTACATCATTCAATGTAACATATTGACCACTTCCGTAGTTGGCCGCTGAACTATAATATTGCTGTGGGGTTTGTGCCATTACTTACCTTCTTTTTGTTGGTTTTTAGCCTCTTCTGTATTGACTACATTAATAATATCAGCCTCTCTCAAAGTGACACCAGCCTTCGCTAGGATACGCAACACTAACTCCCTTTGATAAATCTTGGGAAGTTCAAAGTCTTGGTAACTTGGATTGTTGATATCAAAGATTGGGTTACCATTAGGATCTGTGTAGTAGGTCCAATTAGGATCAGAAGGAAGATGTATGTATATGGCAGACACTCCCGTAACAATCGTTGTTGGATATAAAGTAACCTTTGTCTCTCTATCTACATATGCAGGGAAATAGGTGCTAGGTGCAGTCAAGTTTGAATTATTCAGCAATGTTATTCTGTGATTCGAAACCTTCTCTACAGATTTATTTGAATAAATAACATCAACCAATCCGTATACATCTGTTGGCAAGTTAAATGTACTTCCAGTATCAAGAGTCAATGTTGCTGTCTTTACAAACGTATCCAAATCTTCTGCAAGATTCTTGGCTACATCAGCGACACCGCTATTTGAAGTCCTATTGTTTCTGCGAGTATTCCATGCATTTACCTTCTGGAATAAATCCTCAAACACCTCCAACTGAGATAGTCGTGCAAAGGCATTGAACTCAGAAGGAGTAAGGTAACCATTGTTATCCTTATTCAGAATAAACATCACGGTATTTCTCACCTCGTTAATCATCTTATGCAAAGATAACAAAAAAAAAGCCACCCCTATTGGGATGGCCTTTCTCTTAGAATAACCTAAAATTAAGCAACGGCAATACCGCTAACTGCGTAAGGCAAACTAGTTACAGCGAAGGCTACTTTATACCAAGGAGTCTGCAAAGCAGCTACAACGGCATCTTGGATAGCATCACGCTGATCTTCGTTTCCTACAGCAGCAGAAGCATGAGTCAAGGTAGTTACCTTACCACTCAAATAAGTGATGGTAACAGAAGTTTGACCAGCTTGCTCGATCAAGAGGATTCCATTAGCAGAAACCAATTGGCTCTGCTCGTTAGTGACGGGGATACTTAAAAATTTTTCCATAACATCGCAAAGTTAATGCTTTTTTACAACTCCCTGCAGAGCTTGTTATAGATGGGTTCTCCCTCTTCTGTTTCGAAGTATTCCTTCACGCAAGTAAACTTCTCCTCGCCTTCGGGAATAGTCATCAAGCGCTTTTTACTATTGGGCAAATTGAAGAACACATCACGGTCTTTGTTACGGAACTGAATGATATTCAATTCGAACAATTTAGCAATGTTGTTCTTCATCTTCACATCAGGATCACCAGCAAGCGTCAACAACTCATATGGGTTGTTGCGAGCATATACCATGATATCTCTGCGAAGTTCTTTAGAAGTCATATTGTCTACACGGTTACCAATCAACTCACGCAAGATTTCCTCGCACTTGTCAACGCTCATCTCACGTGCAGCAATCAAAGCATCAACCTCATAGTTCATGTCTTCGATTTCTTTCTCAGCATCACGCTCCGCAACAAACTCCTCAAACAAGATGCCATTCTTTGGGTGCATCTCTAGAAACTTGTGCAGTACGGTGTCTGTTTTGCTTACCTTCAATACGCCATTTTCGAATACGATTGGCTCTACGATTGCAGAGTCATCTTGCTCATCCTCAAATGGTGAGCGCTGATTACGAGCATAACGCAATGGTCGGTTAATTCCTTTCTCCTCATCAAACCAAAGTAGGGGAGAACGTCTAGTGTTTCTAGACTGAAGTACGAAGGTCAATGGCTCACGGCCACCCTTCAAGAGGTAGACTCTTTCTTTTAAGTTCATTTGTATTTTATTTAAGTTGTAAGTAAAAAGGGGGGCGGGATTACCACCCCCCATTAAAGTTTAAGGATTAGTCCTTGAAGATGAAGAAGTTGTTAGCTCCCATAGTGCACAAAGCACGCTCAGACAAGAAGTGAACTTCCATAGCATCCAAGTCGCTGTTGCTAGCACCACCAGCAGAACCAGTCATCCAAGTCTTGTAACGGCGATCCTCAGTCTCAGAAGCACGATAACGAACGTGCAAGAAAGGACGAGTTGCGTTCTTACCCAAAACCTGATCATAAACGGTCATAGAACCAGCAGGAACCAATACACCATTTACTTTCTCAGCGGTAACACCACCACGCAAAGTAGCATCGTTCAAGTATTTCCAGTCGGTCTTGTAGAACTCATAACCACGCTTGAAGCCAGAGAAGCCCAAGTTCAAGGCCATCTTCTCATCGTTGTCGAACAAGCCGTAGCTAGTTCCACCAACACCGTAGCTATTTTGAGCAGCCAACATATCATCAATGTCGAAACCGAACTGACGATTCAAGAACAATACGTTCTCTTGGATAGAACCCTGCTTGTCCAAACGCTCGATGATAGCATCGAAGTCAGCCAAAGTAGAGGGGTTTCCACCAGACCATACGTTACCACGATTCTCGATGGTATAGAACATACCTTCGGTACCAGCATCGGTAGCGCCAGGAGCGGGTGACAAGTAAGCCAAAGCACCAGAACCAGTCTCAGCGGGTTGACCTTCAATCATTGCCATCTCCATGTAGTCTTCGAAACGCAAGCGAGTCTCGTGCTCAGACTTGATGTACCACAAGAAACCAGTAGCACCATTCTCGGTGGTAACTTCTACCCATCCGATTTGAGCCATGTCAGAACCAGATACTTCGTACTTGTCCTTGATGATGATAGGCTTGTTCTCGAAGTAGCTAGATTCAGCCTCCAAAGAACCAACCATACCAGTGCTACCCTTACGGAATTCAGAACCATAAACGTAAGCAACGATGTCAGTACGACCGTTGGTGAAACCAGCACCAGCG
>Ga0208644_1001707_pt1 | contig 18109 bp, 39 predicted proteins | sample VirMetDEL_Nov_18_FD_184517 | JGI IMG/M metagenome (GOLD analysis project Ga0208644, IMG submission 184517) | Aqueous microbial communities from the Delaware River and Bay under freshwater to marine salinity gradient to study organic matter... | ecosystem: Environmental > Aquatic > Marine >... | reverse complement strand
TTCTCGGAAATAACATAAGAAGTTTTAGGATCTATCATGTTGATGACGGCTCACCAAACCTCGTGGAAGCACAGGACTAAACCTATCCGGCGCTCTATTTACTACATGGGGGGTGTCAGATGAAAAATATCCTATTACTTGCTTCCTTACTGGCATCCTGTGTCACGCCAGCAGACAATCCGTTTTGTCCGACTGGCGAAGTTGATGCTTTCTTTGTCAAAACACACGAAAAGAAGCATGCCCTACAAGCAAGAATGGCGACTCACCGTGTCTTTTCTATTGACATGAACAACATGGTTGGTGTCGGAACTGGCACGGTCTTTGACTTTGAAGGAACAACGGTTGTTCTTACTGCTGCCCACGTTGTTGCTGCTGAAAACGCCCGTGTTAGCATAGAGGTCAATGGCGGCTTTTATTCCTGTGAGATCGTCTATTTTGACGAAATCAGCGACCTTGCTGTCCTCTTGCCAGAGTCCAAAAGCGGGCTCCACCCTCTTCCTTGGAAACTCACAACACCTCGTCAAATGAGCATTTACGACAAGATCACTTACACTGGCTTCCCAAATAACGACGCCAAACTTAGCGTCAAAGGCTACATTTCGGCGGTGTCAGAAAACGGAAACTATTATGTTCACTCTTATGCTTGGTCCGGTGCTTCTGGATCGAGTGTTTATGACAAAAGTGGCAAACTTCTTGGTGTCCTTATTGCAATAGCCCTTGGGTCTGGTCCGATGGGTGTTCCCGTTGCGATCGAGGATGTTGTTGTGGTTGTTCCGATTTGGAAGTTACAAGAAGAACTTTTACGCTTTAATCTTGAATCGCTTGACAAGTGATGCCCAATAGACTATGTTATTAGAGTCGGGAGTTTCCCAATGAGGGAAGAAGAGTTATTAGCCAAAATTGAAGAACTCAAGCAGTTAATCGAAGAACTTGAAGAAGAAAACGCTATTCTTTGGGAAATGCTTGACGAAATAGAGAGATCCGACAAAGCCGCCTGGGAACTGTTTCAAACCCAAGAGGCGGACATTTTTGTTAATCTCGCAACAAAGCTTGGAAACACCGGCGAAGCATAGAGGAAGCAATGAATCAGATCTTTATTTTTGACATTGATGGGACACTTACACCCGCACGCCAGGCTATGACTGACGAAATGATCGAGGTCTTTCGTGAGTTTTGCCAAAGAGAGCGTGTTGTCCTGGCAACAGGCAGCGATATGATCAAGGTGAAGGAGCAGGTTCCAGAAGAGCTTTTGTCTCTTGTGGAGGGCATTTTCACTTGCTCTGGCAACGTTCTTTACACCGGAGGAGAAGAGTGGGGAGATCTGATCTACAAGAGAGAGTTCGTTCCTACACCAGAACTTATCGGCTTTTTGGAGCGATGCATCGAGTTTTCCAGTTGCCCCGTCAAGACCGGCTCGCACCTTGAATTCCGCCCAGGAATGCTGAATTTCAGCACGATCGGAAGGAACTGCACTCAAGCCCAGCGCGAAGAATATTACCATTGGGACGAAGAAACCGGTGAGAGAAAGGCGATCCAAGAGAAGCTTGGACACATGTATCCAGCCCTTGACTGTGCCATCGGCGGACAGATCTCGGTTGACATCTACCCACGAGGAATGGATAAGTCTCAGGCTTACAACTATTTAAAGAGCACAGAACCAAAAACACCAATAGTTTTTCTTGGAGATCGTTTAAGACCAGGAGGGAATGACTACCCCTTCTTTCGCGCAATGAGCAAAAGCCATTCTTCTTGTCGTCCGCTTGACATTTGCGTCCCGGTCCACGATTGGCTTGACACAAAGCGCTTTATTAGAAACGTGATGGAGGCGAAAAAGTGAACGAAGAAGAAGAAATAGTACAAACCGATGCAGAAGAATTGAAGCCAAAGCCCCCGACGAAGTTCGCTCCGAGGGGCATTGAGACATTTACGATCTGCCGCCAGAGCGACGAAAGTGGTGTTTCTGGCACCGGTGTTGTTATTGAGGGAGTTCAGTATGCCACAGGCCAAGTTGTCCTCCACTGGCTTACCCCGGCTCCGAGGGGCTCTATTGCTATTTTTGAAAGCCTCGAAGACTTCAAGCGAGTCCATGTGAATCCGCATCCAGGCAACAAAACCATTATTACTTGGTCCGATGGACGACAAGAAGAGTTTTAAACTATTTATTTAGAGGAGAAAGACAAATGAGAACACTTATTACGATCCTACTCGCCGGTTGTGCCGAGTCTTACTTGCCAATTGTTGAAGAAAGCGAAACACTACTTATCGGAGGCCCACAGGACTTCGTAGAGGTTGCCGAGGAGGCACCTTCTCTTTCGTTTGACCCACCGGGCACCACCGCACAGCCAGAGGAAGCAGACGAGGAGCCACCAACCCCAGGCGTCTTTTTCCCAGATAAGATCGACGTTTCTCCTCCCGTTGAGGAGCCAGAGCCAGAGCCGCTTCCGGGTCTTTACATGGAGCAGACAGGCGTTTCTTATTACTCCATCAACGGCCTCGCCATTTCCCGCGACGGAACAACTGGAATGCTAGGAATGAGCGGTGGAAACTCCTGTGAGTACAACCCTGACATTGCCGCCCTTTCCGGTGCCGACTTCACAAACCAGATTTGCCCTGACATTCCTGAGGAGTACGACAACTTCGGTCGTGTGATGTTCCTCTGTGGCGAGGTTGTCGGCTTTTGGAGCCCAACTTGGGGCAGCCAAAACTATGTTGTCCCCGGTCTACTCGACGCCCAGACCCGCGACGACGGTTTCGTGACCCTTGAGAACGATGGTTCTTGCACGGTTTCTCGTCGAGGGCACGATGGTTCAGTTTCCTCCGTTGTTCTCCCAGATGAACTTTGCGAGACGAGCCCGCACATCGAGATCAACGAAATTGACGACATTGTTTATTTCGCAAACGGCGACCTTTATGCCGTGACCGATGCTGACTACCGCGTGCTCGCTTTTGGCGTGGGTGACCTTGTTGCCTATGACACGCTCCACGATGCCCTTCTCGTCGCTTGGGAAGCCGAGCCGACCCTAGCGGCCCTTGACCATAGCGGAGCGCTCAGGTGGCGCGTGGAAGCCTCTGGCGGCATTTATGATCTTGCCCCCGTCGGCGACCAGGGCGCTGTCTTCGCACTCGTCTATGACGACCTTTCCCTTCCTGGTTCATTCGTGGCTTACGACGCCGAGCGAGGCGAGGTCTGGGGTGAAGGCATCGCTTGGAACGGCCTTGTTGATTTCTCTATTGACGCCGCAGGTTCCAAGATGCTTGTCCAGGCAGGCGGCTCCGTCTACACTTACGAGATCGTTGTCGAGGAATAAGCAATGAAAAAGGAAAAGTCCCACCTAACACAACCCGCCCAGCGTCGTTACAAGAAGCAGCGTCGGAAGAACGATATTTACACGACGATGGGCGGACACAAGAACCCAAAGAGCGGTCATCCATTTTCAGGGAGCATGAAGAGGTTTGGGACGGATCCCCTACGCTTTGAAGGCATCGAGTTCACAAAGGAAGAACTCAAACAGATCGTCAAAGAGGAGCTAACAGCCGTTCTTTCAGAGCGTCAACAGTTGGAAGAAGGCTGGTTTGAGAAGATCACAAGCGCAGCCGTCCTCGCTGCGATGTTGGGGCTTGGAGGCTTGCAAGCAAAGTCTCAGAGTGACTATGATCAACTCCGTGCACAGGCAGAGCAGAGGGTCGAGGACTCAAAGGCTATTTCTGTCAAAGTTGATGAAATGATAAAACAACTTACGAATGCCCCAGCCTGGTCTTGGACGGACAATGAGAAGAGCAGAAAGCCGTTTCCAACCGTAGAGTTCAGTGGCAAGAAATACTACGTTCTTCCCCCAGAATGGACGGTCTATTACCAGGCGATGAAAGACAAGAAGAACATCCTCGAAGACAGACCAAGCACGATCGAAGATCTAAAAACTTATTACAACTTTCTCCCAAGTGCTAATAACATGCCCGAAGGCGCATCAACAGTCGATGCAATGATCAAGAACTTCAACAAACGTGCAGTCTCAACAAACGCAAAGGCTTTTGTTCCGAGGGACAGTTCTTTCTACGACGAAACTGGACTTGTGGCGACAGATGGCACTCCGCTCCTAATGGTAAAATGGAGCGAGATCAAGAATTTTGATGGAAACTTGCCTGTTCTCGGTCTAACCCCGGAGGAGGCTTACATCGACTTTGTTTTCGGATCGATGTTAAGCAAGCAAGAAAGTGATATTCTACTTGGAGCGCTTTCCCCGCCAGGGGGTTCGTAAAGAAAATGTCTAACCCCTTGACCTCCGGCCCGTCTTGCACTACATTAAAGAGACACGGGGGGCTTGTCCCGTGAGCACCAAGGGGAAGAAAAAGATGTTGGTTACGAAAGACGATCTGAAATTTGCAACAGAAGTCAAGGAACTTATTGAGGATGCGCTTCTCGATCAGTATCCTTATGTGATGTTCGAGCACGTCCTTCTTTGGTGGCTTACCTGCCCACCAGCAGAAGCATAAACTTTTTACTTGACACGACACAACACACGCATTACATTGGGAATCCTTAGGAGGGAAGACCATGGATAGCTTCATTATTGGTGCGATTTTTCTGCCCGTAGTTACTGGAATGACCATCGGCGGTGTCTTTGCGACCGTCGCAAACATGTGGGACAAGCATGTGGGCTTTGTGAAAAGCCATTGTGAACGCCGAGAAAAGACTATTGATGAAATGCGCGCCCGATGTGCTCGCACTATTTCTAACAAATGAGGAACAAATGACAACCCAGAGAAAACAAATCAACAACGAGCAATTCTTCACCAACTTTGAGACAGCCGAGAGGCTTGCAAAGATAATTGAGGGCCAACCTTGGTTTAGCAAGGTTACTAAAGTGGTAGAACCATCAGCAGGCGACGGTGCATGGCTCAAGGCTATGGAAGTTCACGAAGCCTATGATATCGATCCAAAGCATCAAGACGTGAAGTTGCAAGACTTTTTGGATCCGTCTTTCTCGGTGGAGAACAATGGATCCGTCTTGTATGTTGGTAATCCACCTTTCGGCAGAATGGGCAAACTGGCAAAACAGTTTATCAAAAAGTGTGCAGAAGACGGAGATTACATAGCCTTCATTCTTCCTGCATCTTTTGCCAAGGTGACACAAATTCGCCAACTCCCCAAGAGTTTGCACTTGGTTTACCAAGAGGATTTGCTAACGGAAACCTTCAGATTTGAAAGAGAGGGAAAGGTCGTGTCCACGATCTTCCAGATTTGGGAAAAGAGAGACGTGAACAGGGTAGATCCGCCTAAGCTGCGTGAATGTGACGACTTCAGTTTTGTGAAGTTTACATCACCAATAAAAGGCCCAGCGGCTCCTGTCCCCGCCGGCTCGAACATCGCAATCTGTACTCACGGATCCGGCGCCGGGAAGGTTTTTGAGGATTCGTTTCAAAGCAAAAACACTCGAACTCACAGATTTATTAAGATCAAGAGCAACATCACAAAAGAAGAGCTTGCCGACCGGTTGAGAAGTCTTGACTTTCAAAGTGTGTTTAAATACACTGTCGGCGCAACTTGCATCTCAACCGAGGAGATTATCCGTCTTTATCTAAAAACTTTTCCTTGACTTCATCTACCACATAGACTATATTATCTATGTAGCCCAGCCACCTTAGCTCAGTTGGCCAGAATTCATAGCTCGTTTTGTAGAGTGCCTACTATTTACTTAGGAGGATAAAAATGAGCTATGAACTTTTACAACAATATGTAGAGCGTGGTCTTTCTATTCGAGAAATAGCAAAATTAGAAAACAAAGGGTTCTCTACCATAAGGTATTGGCTGTCAAGACACGGACTGAAAACCAAGAAAAGAAAGAAGATAGAGACACCGCCTTGCAAACATTGTGGAAACCCAATAGAGAACTATTGTTCTCCAAAGAAATTCTGCAATACTAAATGTTCGCAAGAGTTCCAAAGGAAAAGGCATGCTAAAAGAGTTGAAGAGGGGAGAGCAAGTCGTGGAGCAATAAGAACCTACCTTTTAGCAAAAAGTGATGAATGTTCTTGTTGTGGCTTGACAGATTGGATGGGGCAAGCTATAATGCTAGAAGTAGATCATGTAGATGGCAACTCTGAAAACAATAGCTTGGACAACTTGAGGCTCCTATGTCCGAACTGCCATTCTCAAACAGAAACCTACAAAGCCAAGAATAAAGGTAATGGCAGACATTATCGAAGAGTAAGATATAGAGAAGGAAAAAGCTTTTAATTTTTGCTTGCGTCGCCTAGTGGTCGATGGCACCAGCCTTGTAAGCTGGAAGGGTAACACCTCACCGTGAGTTCGAATCTCACCGCAAGCTCCATTTTAGCTCGTGTGCCATGCGTACAGCGAGTAACGGATGCGTCAGATAGCATGGCGTATCCAGCCTTATCGGGGTGTAGCGCAGTTGGTAGCGCATCTGGTTTGGGACCAGAGGGTCGGGAGTTCGAGTCTCTCCACCCCGATATTTTTGCCCTCTTAGCTCAGTTGGTTAGAGCATTTGACTGTTAATCAAAGGGTCGTTGGTTCGAGTCCAGCAGAGGGCGCTTTCTAACAGGAGAAGTTATGAATGTTGTTTTTACAAGACGAAAACGGAGCGACTTCGCTTGAATATGTTTTCATCGCATTTTTAGTTGGCGCTGCGATCATCGGGGGCATCGCGGCTCTCGGAGGTCAGGCAAATAAGACTTTCACAGCTCTCAACTCCGTCTACGAGGGAAGCGAGGAAGGAACTACAATAAAGAGCCGCAACGGTTTTGGTGATGGTTCTAACCCAGGTTTGGGCGGTGAACATGAAAGATCACCCATCGACGGCTTCGATAACCCAGGAAAAGGAAAGATCTTTCCATGAATAAATACACTATTGTCGGTCTTTCATTTACAGTTCTTGTTATTTTGATCTTTATTGTAAAACTCGTTATGAGCCCACCAGGCGTTTACAAGAGGGTCGGAGAATGGAAAGTCCAGCCCGTAGTTCTTGTTTGCGGCGATGACACGAACTTTACAAACAAAGGCGTTGACTTCTGGCGTGATCGGGGCTACTTTGTAGAAGACACTTTGACGACCCGCGCTTGCCCTGAACAACTGGAAGGCTTCATTCTCGTCTCGGAGGGGGACAACCTGGAAGCCGATCAGTTGGGAAAGACTGAGGTTGTCGTCAGCGCCGAAGGTTTCATCACAAAGGCACACATTTATTTGCGCGACTTTGAGGATGAACTAACATTTGCCCACGAAATGGGGCACGCATTTGGATTCGATCACACACCACGCAGCGGGAAGCTGATGAATGCTGACCCGAGGCAACAAGACTGGAAACATTAGAAGCGTTTATGGAGAACGAAGAATGAAGAAGTCAAGCGAAAAAGTCTTTCACAAGGTCATCAACACACTTTATGACAATTCAATGGGAGACATGAACTACCTTCCCTTTTCGTTTATTGATGAAATGGGGCTTCAAGATAAGTTTGAAGACTACCTTTACTTGTCTCGCACACAAGAAGCTTACGATGTTGGCTATGAAGACGGCCAAGCGCGCCGCCACCACGATAAGAGGTACAAAAAGACCCCAGAGCTTTTTAAGCATTATCACGATGGATACCTCGCGGGTTATCGAGGAGAGTGAAGAATGAAAGTTCGCATTGACTACTCACACTACGTTATTGTAGATGTGCCGGACAGTATCATTAAGCAAGACGAAAACGGATACTTTGGCGATTTGCCATTTGAGTTTGATGAAATGTTTGAAGTTCTAAAAGCCTATGTCCCAGAAGGGGCAGAGATAGAAGGATGGGAACATCCAGACCTTCCAAAAGAGAACGAAGAATAGCAAAATCTTTCTCTTGACTTCACCCGCCACACAGACTACAATAATAAAGTAAGCCGAGCACAGAACCTATACGCTCCCCGGCTGGCTGGTTGTCAGAAGGCGTCTTATAAGCGTCTTAGAGCAGAGTTCAATTCTCTGGGGGAGTACCATTTTAGAAACATCGGGGGAATGATGGACTCAGGTGTTAAGAAAGCACTAGACAGGCTTTTCGCAGAAAGACAAAGGCACTATTGGTCTTTGGACTATGAAACTACAACCAGCAAACTATTGGAGTTGGTTGGAGAACTAGAAAAAGCTGTTGAAAAGTCTAGCGAAAACAAGAAAGAAGCAAAGCGTCACGACAAAGACTGTATTTTTCACGACGACTATTTGGCGTGCAATTGTGGAATAAATTTTTAGAAACATCGGGGGAACAATGAAGGTTTACATCGTCTTTGAACAATGGTCTGCGACGCCCGACAGCGCGGGCCACGAAGGAAGGGAAGTCCGTGCCGTGCTTGATTCAGAAGAAAAGGCAGAAGACTACATTCGCAATCATTATCCAGATGATGATTCTGAATTCTGGCTTGATTGGGAAAAGTACGAGGTCGGATAAATCGCTTGACTTCCGACACCAGACAGACTAAGATATAGATAGACAACGGGTCTTTAGCATAGTGGCTTAATGCAGCGGACTTTTAATCCGACGATCGTGAGTTCGAATCTCACAAGACCCACTTTTAAATAATAGGAGAAAGCAATGGCAACCCCTTCTTGGGAACGAATCGTTGAGGTCTATGACCCTGACGGCGATCTAAGAACTACAACTGACAGGCTGGCAGTTCCCGGTGGATGGATTTACAGGGAACTAACTCAAGAAGGGGTTGCCCTGGTTTTTGTGCCAACATGCTCACCACCAACATAGGGTCCGAGTGTCAGGGACGACATTCTAGATGGTTTCCCCACTTTTGTAGAAAGGGTTAACTGACAATACTCAACCGTGAGCGGGTCATGCTAATGATGTTGGAAACTGCAAAGAGAATAGCCCTACGTTCCTATGGGTGACGACTTAGACTGGAACTCACCTAAGTCTTCCTTTGCAAACCGCTGGCACACCGGTTAAAGTGTGCTAACTGCAAAGAGAATAGCCCTACGTTCCTATGGGTGACGACTTAGACTGGAACCCACCTAAGTTTTCCTTTGCAACCCGCTGGCACACCGGTTAAAGTGTGCCAACCTACATTATTGGGGTGTGGCCAAGTTGGTAAGGCGCTGGTTTTTGGCACCAGCTACCGTGGGTTCGAGTCCTACCACCCCAGCTTTTCGAGGAAGAAACATGCTTATTCATAACTACCAAGCACTAAAACTCGACGCTTCTTACAGACCTGTTGATGTGATCCCGGCGGTTGAAGCCCTCGTTTCAACGATGATGGGAAAGACGACGGTTTTGGAAACTTACGAACAAACCATAAGTTCTCCCAACCTCAGCTTTCGACTTCCCGCTGTTGTGGTTCTCAAGAAGGTAGTTAAGAAGGGTGGAAGCTTTGCGTGCGACCGAAAGCATGTTTACATCAGGGATAAGGGTTGCTGCCAATACTGCGGAAAGAATCTCACGAAAACAGAAAGCACCCTTGACCACGTTGTTCCCAAGAGTCAAGGCGGAATAATCTCTTGGGACAACGTGGTTCTTTCCTGCTTTGACTGCAACCAGAAGAAGGGCAGCAGGACACCAGAGCAGGCAAGCATGAAACTGCGAAAGCAGCCGAAGTTTCTCACTTATGCCGAATACCTTGCTTACATGAATTTTGATATTGACGCCTGGAAGGACTACTTTTAGCACTCTTATGGATAAACTTTTTATTTTATCCAACTACTTATTGTAGGAGGGAAAAATAGATGCCTATTCATAAAGAAAAGCACTGCAAAAGGTGCGACACAATCAAAGAGTCTTCCGAGTTCTATCGGAGACGGAGAGGAACAGACCTTTCACCTTATTGCAAAGTTTGCACAAAAGAACAGACGATCGAAAGACAGCGCAAATTGAAAAAGAAGGCGATCGATTATCTTGGGGGAAAGTGCCAAAAATGCGGCTACGATAAATGTCAAGCAGCGCTGGAATTCCATCACAGAAACCCAGCCGCAAAAGAATTCAGTTTGGCTCAAATGAAGTCGACCTCTTTCGGCGAAAAAGTAAAGAGCGAACTTGATAAGTGCGTTCTTCTTTGCGCCAACTGTCACAGGGAAACTCATTGGGAAACAAAAGAGATTATAAACCTCTCCCCGAGACAGCCAAAGAAGATTCATAGATGTCAAACTTGTAATGTCGAAGTGTCCCAGAAAGCAACAGAATGTGTGAAGTGCCACAACAAAGGCAGAGAAAAGGCGGCCTGGCCCGAAACACAGGAACTTATCAGAATGGTCGAGGAGACGAACTATTCAGCAGTTGGAAGAGTTTTGGGAGTCAGTGATAATGCCATCAGAAAGAGAATCAAAAATCACTTGACTTGAACCACTGTGCGCACTACACTTTACTTATCAGCGCCGGTCGCCTAATGGATGGGCAACAGGCTTCTACCCTGTTCTGTGGGGGTTCGAATCCCTCCCGGCGTGCCACTTTACCATTTAACATAGGAGTTAACAATGGACTTTAATAGCTTTATTGCTGAACTTGAGAAGAACAACTTGCCCGACGATCACGAGATCACTTTCACGATCAGTGACTTTGCCGAGGTTATGCACTACACAGGCGAGTATCTTAACGACGCCATGGAAGAGACTGAATTTATTGACAGCGTTTGCACTTTTCTGCTTGATCCTCCCTTTTTCGACAAGGAGCACGAGACTGTGAAGGAACTCCTTGAGTCCGATGCTATTTGCGACTTTGAGGCCGAGTACGAAGACGAGCATGGCGAAGAGGCGCTTGAAACTGAAGAGTACCAAGATGAACTGCACGAGGCTCTCTATGAAGAACTACGAGAGAACTGGTTTGAATACAGTGTCGTTGATTACGACCTGATCCAGTACGACTACAAGCGAGGCCGCGTCGATCTCAGCTTTACAAGGGAGTTTACCTTTGGTTTCTGCAAGGAGCACCGGGATGCCGACTGGCCCTCTTGCAACGCATCAGTCGACCTTCCAAGTGGAATGAGCCTTGAAGTAGAGCTTTCCTAGTAGGAAACTATTTACAAGTATGAAACTCCTACTTGAAAACTGGAAGAACTTTCTAAATGAAAGTGTGCTCGGCGACTACGAAGGTGATCTTGAATTCGCTGATGACGGCGATCTCATTCTTTATCACCTTTCAACCTCCGAAGATCTAACCTCGCTCGATCCAAAGGTTGCGCGAGAACGAGCAAAGGGTTATACTCAAAGAGAATACAACAGTTGGGAAAGACCTCGTGTGTTCTTCTTCACCCAAAGAGGACAGGAAGACACAGGCGTCGGAAGAATCGCAGGAAAGCCCTATGTCGCAAAGGTCGATCCCTCAAAGGTTTATCCGCTCGCTCGCGACCCAAACAACTACAACACACCAGAAAACAAAGAGAAGTTCAAAAAGATCCGCCAGGAAAGAGAAGGAAAGCCGCCTTATTATCCGATCAACATTTGGGAAATGATCGCGACCTTCGCAGAAGAGGACGGCTATGCGGGTTTCATTTACAAACAGCCAAAAGGTGGTTTGATCGTCGCGATCTGGGAACCTACTGCTGTGGAACCTTTGGGAACTGACTTCTACGACGAAACATAGCCGATTAAATGCTTGACTTCCCAGAGGTTTGGGACTACAATAATAACACAGGAGGAAATAATGAACGAGTTTGTTTGGGCTGCTTATGGCAACGCGCTTCGCTTTGGTAGAGTGGTGGAGACAAAAAAAGAAGGAGGTTGGAAGTTTCACAAAGTCGCCTGGTCAAACGACACGGCTTATGAAGCACACACCGAATGGCTGCAAAAGCTTCGTCCAGGTGAGAACTACGAAAAGGAATGGTATCGCACAGACGAGGTTCATTCATTCCTACCAGAGCAAGTTATGGAGACGATCTTGCGACTTTGAACTATTTATTTGAAAGGAGAATAACCTATGCGATGGGGAAAACCAACAAAGAATAAAAAGAGGATCGATCCTCGTTATCATCTACACGAGTCCGGTCTAAGTCGAATCCACCAGCACTTTATGGAGCACGACTGTGCTTCGTTGACGGCGTTCCGAGGGGATCCCTCCGACACTTCTGACTGCGCTGGTGGCGCACTACCGGCACCCGAAGGCGACGATGCCCTTGCGGTCAACAAGACCAGAAACCGAGATCTAAAGGCGACTCTGCTCGACTTGGGTTATGGTGTCACCGCTATTGACGGCTCCTACATCGAGGGCTTCAACACAGAAGCAGCAAAAGAGGTGAAGGAAGACTCTTTCTGGGTTGTGAATTTACAGGATGATCCTGGGTTCTTCGACAACATAAAGATGCTTGGCGAAAAGTTCTGCCAGGACTCAGTGCTCCTTGTCCCTCAGGGCGGAAAGGGTGCTTTCCTCTACGGAACGAACAACTCACAGTTTCCTGGTTATGGTCAGTCAGTGACAGTCGGAGACTTCAAAGCCGGCGAAGAAGCAGAGTTTATGAGCCGTGTCAAAGGCCGTCCCTTCGCTTTCGCAGAGGAACTTGAAACGATCAAGGAACATAGCCGAAACTCACGCTGGGCTATTCGCAAGATCGCACAGAAGGTGTTAAAAGGATGAAGATGCAAAACAATAATAATAAAGTTTCAGAGTGCGAAGAAGGCGCGACAGCTATCGAGTACGGTTTGATCGCTGCACTAATCGCCGTCGTGATCATCGGCTCTGTTTCTCTACTTGGAACGCAGGTTTCCACCACTTTCAACACCATCGCAAGCGCCTTGGTTTTCGTTGACTCGGCAGGTGGCGCAGGTGCTTCCGGCGGTGGAGGCGACTTTTCGTCAGGTGGCGGCGGAAGTGGAGGAGCAGGCGGCTTTTTCTAGCTTCACATCTGCTTGACATTTTTCTTGTTGACCGAGGGGGGAACATGACCTATAATGATAATGCACCAGGGGACAGCACCCCACCACCACAGGAGTCGAAAATGCACATTGGATCGAAGGTCGCCTTGATTGGCGAGGATGGAAGCCTGGGAATGATCAAGGGTCGCGCACCAGTCCGAGGTGTCTGGGTCGTCCGTTGGTATGCTGGAACTTCCGCTGGCAAGGAGCTTCTTGCTCACGAAGACACTCTGCGGAGGGCATAATGACGCTCGCAACTGAACCAGGGCGCGGTCGTAAGCATTGCCCAGGTTGTAACAAGTATCCAGGCGGACGCTCCCGCGTGTGCCCTGGTTGTGGTCACGAGTTCACCAAGCCCGAGAAGCCAAAACGGGCGGTAAAGGCGAAGAAGAAGCGGGTTGAAAGCGACGAGCCGGATGACAACACCCCGTTTGTCCGAAAGACCGCTTTGATCCTTACGCCTCGCGGAGCACCACCCAAGCTCGTTGGTGTGGGAAGCAAGAGCGTAAAGGCGTGGATGGCGCTTTGCCGGGAAGAATGCCAGGACGGCTACCTTTCTACTAACGCCCTATGTTATTGGGCTCGTCAGCTTTACCCACCCTACAAGAAAAACGAGGAAGGAACTTATGTTCGGGACACGACCGCTGAGAAGGTTACGGCTCGCATTCGCAAACTTGACGCTTCGAACTCGAAGGCCACTATTTAGTAATAGGGAGGCGAGAGATGAAACCCTGGATCATAGACGAACTACGACGCGAGGAACGCAGGCGCATCGAAAGATCACGCCCGCAACCCCGTCTTCCAGCCCCGCACCCGCTCCTGCCCCGAGAAGAACCCACTTCCCGCCAGGAACGAGAGCGCGGGTCTGCTGAAATAAACTACGAGGTTTAGGCGATAAGGGAGGTTGAATTCATTATTTGTTATGACCCGGCGTTCAATGCCGAGAACGAACGCCATGCCCGTTATGGGGGGCGAATCTGTTGAAGATCGGCTGGCGAGGTGGCTTCCGCGGCAAGGACAGCGGAGATCCTGGTTCAACCTTCCTTATCGCCCTTGACATTCTCTTGACAAAATAGTCGTTGACCTCTGGCACAGAATTTAGTATAATGTAAACATAAGGATGAAGAGAGTATGAAAGCTGTACTGTTTTTCTGGTTTATCGGATTAATGGCGGCCATGTTCCACTTTCAGTTCGTTGTGTTCTCGCTATGGTCGATGCACTTCGATTGGGGCCGCATCGCCCATAGCTTCGGCAAGAAGGGCTTTTTCAAGGAGTTACGCGACGAACTTGAGCGGACTACTCAGGAGCTTGATCCTGGAGGACACTTTCGGGCATGCCGGTGGCTTGTATTGCCATGGTGGGCGGCGAGTTGGATCGTCTATTTCCAGATCCATCATAGCTGACATTCTCTTGACTGGACTTCTCGGTCCAGATGACCTAGAATAATGATGTAGCACGGAGCACCTATGTTCATCAAGTTCAGCGACGACAGCATTTCCACAGAAGGCCGGTTCATCGTCCTAAATGACGACAGCATCAAGCATTTCAGCACCAATGACTACCCTGTGATCGAGGTGCCTGGAAAGTGGGGCACAGACTCGGTTTATCTCTTCGAAAGCCGAGAAGCAGCCGGCGAATGGGTCCGTCAATATTGGGAAAGTAGGATCAACGATGATCCAGCAGATGCGATTGAATTCCTTGGCGCTGAAACCCTGGTTCGCTGGGCTCTTGGCCAACCTGCCGGCCCCGGATTGTCCCAAGTTCGCTCCCTCCAAGAGTGGCTCGATCTTTGGCTTGACACGCCCGAAGAAGAGTTGGGGGAGGAGTTCGAGGTTGTCCAGGTCGCCGATGATCTAGTTGAAAAGTTGGGTTTCCTTCCCAAAGTCGCATTTAGGAGAGACTGATGGAAACAGAGCGTTTGCCGGAAGAAATCGAGTGGCACTTCTCGCGGTTCGTCGAAAGAGCCCAAGAAATGCTAGATAGACATGTTGAGGAAGCCGGCGGACCACCTGGAAGGGAAGCACTGATCGAGGTCGACAAAGGAAGAGTCTATTGGAAACTGATCTTTGCCGATCGCTGGCCCTTCCAAGACTACACCCATCGTTCCGTTTGGTGCTTTATTCGCCGAAAAGACGGCGCAGTCTTCTCTGCCGCATCCTGGCGTGCTCCACAGACGAAGACGAAAACCCCCATCAAAGGCTACATCTGGGAAGATGAGCACGAGTTCTACCCTTACGCAAGACCATAAAGGAGTTTAAATGAGTATTCTGCTTAGTTGGGTGTTTATCACCTCTGTAACCTGGCTTTTCATGTGCATCGGAGACGCTGCAAACCAGCTACGCGATCGCCAGCGTGAAAACTGGATCCAAGAAATGGAGGCGGTAGAGCGCTCGATGAACCTGCTTAACCGCCGAGCCATCAATAGTTATGTTCCAAGCGAGGAAGATCGCCGAGCCTTCGAGCGCTTGTCAGAGCGTCTCCGAGAGATCAATAACGACCTGAAGAATCTGACTTGACATTCCCTTGACTAGACTTCCGGCCCGACTTCGACTACAATAATAGTACAAGGAGAGACGACTATGGCACGAAACCTAGACCGCGTGATGACCTGGGCTCAAGCATGCGAATGCTTCGAGAGCGAGATCCTGCCCCTCGTAAGGGAGCATTACGAACAAGACGGCATCCCCGACTGGCCCGCACGCCGAGAAGCCTGGAACAACTGGACTGATTCGCTGTGCAAGGATCGCCAGATCTCTGACTGGCAGTACGAGAACTGGGATCATCCCCCGTGTAATGAGAGGTGAAAGCATGCTTTTCTGGCGCTTCATGAGTTTTAGCTGGGCGTGTGTCGCACTCGCCAGCTTCTACCAAGGCAACTTCGAGATCGGGCTTCTTTCCGCCATTCTCTCTGAGTTGATTGTCCAACGCATCGAAACACGAGATAGGAAGTAAATAATGGTTGACTGCCTGCCCCCACACCTCGCTCACCCCGATATCCAGTTTCCTATTGAGGTTTCACACAACCCCACGATCGTCCAGTATCCAAGCGGAAAGACCTGGGCCTGTGCGGGCTCGCACGTCATGCAGGTTCCAACCGGCACAACCCGCGAGGATCTGCGCCAGTGGATGAAGTGGGAGCTTCGATCACCTGAATACGAGATCGTCGAGGTTAAGGGTTCGAGGGGAGATATCTACAAAGTCAGGCGAGATCCTGCCACACGCGAGGTCAGGTGTTCCTGCCCCGGCTTCAAGTGGCGTGGCAAGTGTAAGCATCTAACTAAGGCTTTCCCGGCTTGACATTTCCTTGACTGGACTTCCCAGCCGACCTGTCGTAGAATGAAAATGTAGGAGGCAAGGATGCGCGACTTCAAGCCAGGCGATCTCGTCCGCCATGCGTGGGTGCGGGGTACGAAGGGCGTCGTTGTTGAACACAACACTGGACACGAGTCTTGGAAGCTGCCCTTCCTGCGCGTCCACTGGTTCGATCGCAAGACTACAAAACAAGTGCGCGCTAGCGTGATTCGCCATCTGGAGGAAGAATGCATTCTTCCTCGGAGGAAGAATGAGTAAGATCGTCCATTGTTCGGAGTGTGGCGAAGAGTTCAACATCAAGCGGGCAAAGCTTGGTTATTCCACCTGCCTTGACTGTGGAGACACAGAGGCAGGGCGCATTGCTCGCTTTCGAAGCCGGTGCTGCGTCCCTCTCTTCAATAAAGGACCAGCACAGCCAGTAATGACGCTTGACGATGCCCGATGGGCGGGAAGGTAAGTTTGAAGTTTAAGAAAGGCGATCTCGTAGAGTTCGACGCCACCGCCGACGACGGCGTTTGGCCTCGCGGGCTCGTTGTTGTCGAAGAGGAAGATAAGCACGGTTTCATCGAGGTTCTTCACCTTGGCACGGGTGTCGTCTGGAGTTGTCGCAGTTGGGCCACCCGGCCCTTGACACCCTCTTGACAACTTTCCGCTGGACTTCCCAGACCAGATGATCTATAATAATGATGTAAGGAGGACGAATGCTGATTCGCGACATTCTATCTGATCGTAACTTGATTGAAACAGCCCTCAAGACGGCGATGCACTGGAGATCTCTTACAGATGCCCGTGCGGTTCCAGGCGCAGCCTTGGAGCTTGAGATCTGCAAAGCGCATAATGCAGGCTGCCAAACTCACAAACTACTGACCCAAGAACTCGTCAAGACACTTTCAGATAAGTTCTCTTTCGACCTTGGGCCTGCCGGGAGCCTAAGAGAGCTAGATAAGATGACAAAGCAGAACTTTGGCGGCTTCTCGGCTGCTGATCTGTTCCTCTTTGAAAACCAAGGCGGGAAGTTGATCCTGGTTGATGCCTTGAGTCTAAAGAGTTCAATGACAGCGGCCAATAAGAGTACTAGCGTCTTTCTGCACAATGACGCAACCGGTGAGATCCATGATGCGCTTTGCTCTGGCAATTTGCCGCCTACGATCTGCAACGTGGCCATGTTTGTTTCTAGAGGAGCAGATTATCGAGTGTTTCACTTCGACGGCGACTTTAGCAAATTCTCTAGGATGAAGCTTCATAAGACCCGGAAGCACGGTGACGCTGACTATGGGCTCCCTGGTGGGCCAACTCTCTACACAACTGTAAATAGAAACGCTACAACCAGGGGAAAGCCGACCTCGTTCAATCGAGGGATCCAGGTTGTTTCAAAGAAGACAAAGAATCAAGGCCCGTTTGACTGTTTCGAGGCTCTGGTAAGAGAAGGGATCTTCAGTCGTCTAGCCGAAGGTGAAGTTTCCAATAGCACTATCCTTGAGCACATTGTGCATGAGCTTCGCTTGACACCCTCTTGACAACTTTCCGCTGGACTTCTGACCCAGCATCACTTATAATGTAAGAGTAAGGAGGACGAATGAACGACGAGACGCCCGACGAGGGCTGGAACCCGGAGCCAGTTTATGGCTTTGACCTTGACTATGACCCGATGCCCGCAGATGTAGTGGGTGAAGGCCCTGAACGGCCTAACGACTAGGAGAACAAGGATGATCCTGCTCTTCTTCGATCAATGAAGACGGGCGATGCCAAGGGACATTAAAGTAGCGTTCAACGCCAGTTATGAACGCATTGGGCACTCCATCTCATAGAAGATGGTTGTTGTAGCCGGAAGCCGAAAGGCAGTTGAAAGCTGGATAGCGAGGGAGACGCGGTAAAGACAGCGACCCTCTTGGCATTTACCCGCCTCAAAGATCAAACCCGCTGGCACACCGGTTAAAGTGTGCCGCCTTCCGGGGTTGTGGCGGAACTGGTAGAC
>Ga0208644_1001703_pt1 | contig 18139 bp, 19 predicted proteins | sample VirMetDEL_Nov_18_FD_184517 | JGI IMG/M metagenome (GOLD analysis project Ga0208644, IMG submission 184517) | Aqueous microbial communities from the Delaware River and Bay under freshwater to marine salinity gradient to study organic matter... | ecosystem: Environmental > Aquatic > Marine >... | reverse complement strand
TGCTGTGAAAAAGTTGCACGATGGCGACGACGACCAATTGCACCACGATATCGAGTTCTCATGGGTACGCAGAGTCCTGTACGGTTCGCCACAATCTGTCGTATGCCATGCTCCAGTCCCGATCTGGAACGTCGCCTCGGTCGTAGAACCACGATCCAACCTGAACCAGTATCAGATGCTTCAAAATCGAAGGAACCTGATCCGCAGTTCCAAAACCAGCATTGAACTGGATTGTGCATCCACCGTGCTGCTCTGTGATCGTCGGCCAAGACTGGTTGTACTTGAGGTAAACAAACGGCATGCGGCTCGTATCAACACCATAGACATCCGTCCCAAGCGTTTGCTGCGAGTTATCTGCATCGTAATAACTGATGCTCGATACGCTCGACACAGGTCGCTTGGGGATCTTAATCTTGTCGAAATCTGGGAATGCATCAAACGAAAGCGTGTACGTCTGCGTCATCAGAACATACGAGGTTTCGTTTTCAATCCTCTGCCTCGCCGCTGCGATGTACCTTGTTAGCTTTGCGTCGTGAGTTGTGTCGCTTGCCAGAAGTTCGCAGTGGTCTTTCGCTTGCGTCACCGTCACCGGTTCGCTTGCTGGACCGCTTACTCTGTTTACCTTCGGAGCGAACAGGTAATCTCTTCTCGCCATATTCTGCGACTCCTAGATCCTCGACGAGCTTGCGCCCTTCTTCGTCCGACACGCATAGGACATGGCCAGCTTTGATGCGTGACCATGTCCGAATCATTTTTACCAGCATGATTAAACACGCAGGACGGTTTCGCCACCCATGGCGGATGACGTAACTGCGGCAACTGCACCTTTGCTCAGGATCGCAATAGCCGAAGCAAAAGAGCCTGCGGCTCCGTCCCCGGCGGTAGCAACGAGATCAAAGAACCGCTTCTGACCACGCAGATCGACCTGGAAGATAACCAAGTTGTTATCGTCCGTAGCACTTGGAAGCGCTGCGGCAGTGCCATCGATGTCAGTATCGCCGTCTGCATCCAATCCAGCGACATCGGCAAAACCCGATCCAGTGGTATCGGAGGACTGCATCTTGAGTGCTGCCATCGCAATGTCGGTCGCACCCAGGTTAAAGACCACGGTGAGGTAGTCCCAGTCGAGCGTGTCGATTTCGTTCGTGGTCCACGAAGCGTTGTCAACAATGGCAACCGGAGCAATCACCTGGACGTATTTTGCAACTTGCAAATCGTTCATGTTATGAATCCCAAAGGGAGGAGTTTGTGGAAACAACCCGCACCCGAAGGTGCGGGCTCTTGATTGGCTGTTGACTAGCTAGCGGCAGTCTTCAGGGCAACGATTGGGCGAGTGCGGATCGTGTCGCCACGCTCATGCACGTTGATTGCAACACGCTCGGTACATTTGATACCAATCATGTCGTTCTCAAAGTAACGATCAACCGATACCTGAGTGCGAACCGCACGGCGAGTTCCGACAGTTGCGGCAAGCGACAGGTCGCCAAAGTATGCACAGATGGTGCTAGTGCTTGGGCTATTGGTCATCACTTGCGTGAACACGACGGGATAACCGAACAGCATCGGTTGACCAAGGCCGTTGGATGCTTCAGCACCCGAAGAACCGCCCTGTGCCAACTGAGTTCGCACGACTGCTTCCCAGTACACTTGCTTGTGCATGAACCAGACGTTGTTGCTGCCAGAATACTCAGGCAAGATTGCCGCAGTATTTTGGAAGTCTGCCAGATCCAAGGTTGCACTCGACACGTTACCAGAGGCAGCGTCGTTGACTGCACTTGCGTTCAACGCTGAAACCAAACCTGTCACGCCACCGTAGGCTGACGTTCCAGTTCCGTTGAAACCAGCTTCGTCAATCTTATCGGCCATAGCATAAGCCATGCTGCGAGTCACCATCTCACCGATGTCCACGACGCTATCTTCGTCGAGTTCACTTGAGACTTTGGTCAAGCATGCGAGCTTCTTCGCAATCAGTTCCGCACCACCGAGGTCGGCATCCGACTCAGTGATCGCAACATTCTCACCAACCCAGTAAGCGGTCTGGTCGTTGATGTCACGGGGCACGAACAGCGAATCGCTTGCCATCGGGTAATTTCGGGCGTACCGACTGAATACACCACGCTCTTCACGCAGGCGAATCAGCGTCCGCTGCATTTCCTCGGGAACCAAGAATCCACCTTTTGGATCTTGACCTTCGACCTGTGCATTTCGCAGGCCGAGTCCGAGGTCATTGCAGAATTGCGTTGCCTTGTGATTGCCAAATACATTGGCGAGGATCACGTTACCTGCGACATAAGCATCACGCTCGTTGTCGTAGGCTTGCAGTTTTCTGGACGACTTCGCACGCACAGGAACGCTGAAGTTGTTCTGGATTTCTCCAGACTCCGAACCGATCTGAATATCGCCAGCATCCACTTTCGCCTGCAATTTGATTGCTTGCTTGGCTTTTGCTTCGAGGTCTTCCCGCTTTTCAGCCCGCACCAAATCATTCGATTCCAGTGCATCGGCCAAATCAACGAGTTGGTCGAAAGACGACTGCTCGTCATCCGTCAGATCCCGATCTTCCGCTTTGGCAACGTCCACAATTGCTTGTGCTTTGATACGCTGCTCCGAGATTTGATCTCGGATTTCTTGAGAATTCTTAAGCATTATTGCTCTCCGTCGTAACCGGAAGAGCAGCAAGATAACGTCCGCTGCTCCGTCCGATGGTACTGAGTTAATACAAAACAGTAACACCAGACCGGCAAGCCGAAACGCTAATGAGTGAGTCGGAAAAGCCAATCAAATGTTGTTGGAACTCTATTTTCAGCAAATCATCGCTTACTTGTCAAGCGAATTCTCCGCTCGCAGTGATTGCGCCGTGGAAATGCCGCTGCGGAAACCACGGGTTTTTGCGTTGCAGCTGCAATATTCTGCGTGCTTTTGCTTGAGCCGACTTCGATAATTCGGTCCACCAGTCCAGACTCAAGTGCTTCCTGAGCCGAATAGTAGGTATCGGTTTCCATCACCTCGAGGTAATGCTTGTCGTCCCGTCCTGACCTTCTGGAATAAATTCCAGCGATATCCGCTGCCACCCGATCAAGCAAATCTGCGACTCCTCGGAATTCCTTCGCATCGCCCAGGGCGACCGTCCACGGGTTGTGGATCATCATCATCGAGTTTTCGTGGATAGCGATGTCATCCGCTGCCATGGCGATAACCGATGCAATGCTCGCCGCTAGTGCATCGACGACGATGGTGACCTTGCCATCGTAATGTGCGAGTTGGTTGTAAATGCTCAACCCCTCAAAGACATCTCCACCATCGCTCTTGAGCGAAATCGTGATGTCCTGACCGTCCATTTGGCCGAGGATATCAATCAGGTCACGGTCGGAAATACCCTCTTCGATGTACGATCCAATTTCACCGTACATTTGGATCGTGCCGGTTTCGTAGTTTGATTTAAGCATCGCATTGCTCCAGTAATACTTCGTCCGCAAGCTTGTCCGCAAGCGAGGGCCAATCTTTGACGACCTCGGCAACCGCTGCCAAAAGTCCCTCCTGGTTGACGCTGCCAGCAACCTCAAGCAGGTTTTCTCGTAAATTGCAGACGCACCGTGATGCTACGTCTGGAGATCCGCCAAATTCCTCGACCGCTCTGGCAAATGTCTTGTTCCACTTGCCGTCTTCGCCGTAGTAGTCATCTAGCCAATTCATGAAGTTCTTGTTTCGGCCAGCAGCGTCTTTTGCGTGGTTGGCTGTTACACCCAGCAGATGCTTCATTCTTGCCGTCACAGCGAGCTTGTTACTGTTCTCGATTGCGATTGCCTCTTCTGCATCATCCGAGTCGTTGTCGCTGCTCTCGGGCTCGCTAGGAGTCCCTGGAGTGATTGCTGGGTTGAAGAACTCGTCTCCATCCTCATACGGATTAAGACCGATTCGCTCTCTCGCCTCGTTGGGTGAAATGATTCTTGAATTGATTGCCAACGCACAGGATTCAATGGTGGTCTTGTAGTCGGACCTGAGCAATTCCGCAGTATCGAATTTGCAGAACATGCTTCGCTGCGCACGTTGCCCAAGCAGTTTCCATTGCGATTCCTGCTCCCACTTCTTGAGCCACTTGTTAAGGCAGTTGCTCAAATAGGCAAGGTTCTTTTCATACTGGCTGTTGTAGCTGACCGAAGCATCATCACCGAGAATCGATTCGAGCAGGAACATCAATGCCATGTCCTGCCTCTGGAATTGCCGCTGTGCAATGAACTCTGCGTCTTGTGCCGACAGGTTCAGCGTTGTCGCTTTCATTCCCTCACGCATCAGTGCAGCACGACCCATGTTGTCGAGCCCTTCGTGATACTCGTTGAATTCCTCCATGAACTCTTGGCGATCCTGATCTCCTCGGAAGGTTCCTGGCGTTGCCTCAAGAATAACACCGGGGCGACCTCCGTTCTTGAAGATTCGGCTTGCGGCCCGCTGACCCGCTACACCAAGACCAATAGCATCTCTCGCAACGGAAATCAGGGATCTTCCAGAAATGCCGTCGTAACCAAGACCAGGGATGTGGAGCGTATCCTCATCAGGAATGCGGTAGTAACTGCCTTCTCGGCTTGCACCCGCACTGATGTTAACCTGCATCGTTCGATCATCATCATGGCAGTGGACGATGTGCCACTTCTTACCATCGACAAGGCATGTGTAGGTGCAACTGGGGAGAAGAGGAATTAACTCGACGGCAACGCCACCTCGCCGCACAATCGCCGCTCGACCGTTGCCGCAAAGCAGTGCGTGAACCATCATCTGTTCTTTGAACACCACTGGAGTCTGGTATTCGTTTGGACGAAGATTCAGCAATTGCTGTGCGGGATGGGATTCCGCAACCTCGCTGCCTCGATCCAACCTGCGGCGCACATTCAATGGCAACTGTGCGACATGCCCCGATATCTTGCTGACCGCATACCAAACCGGAGGAAGACCGAGTGCGGTATTGATATCTACCTGGACTCCAGACTCCGATTCCGGTCCACCACGAAACCATTCCACCAACCACTGCTGCGGAGAGGTGAGACTGCTGGTTACGTTCTTCAGTAACTTACGCATCGGATCATCCTAGAAATACAAGTTCTTGCCAGCGTACCGTCCCGGTGCGACCATGGCTCGCCAAAGAGCCATAATCACTGCCACGACTGGGTCAATTTTGTCGCTCGAATCACGCTTTGTCAGCATCCAGTGATCCTGCCTGTCCTGCACTGCCATAGCGTTTCCAATGCACCAACGTAACAACCGATTGCCATCATGGGTAACTCGACCTTCCTCGATTGCCTGACGAAACTCACTTAGCGGTTCGTGGTAGTAGGAAGTGGTCTGAGGAAACGGGGCATTGGGAACACCTGCTCGGCGCAGGCATTCGCTCAACTGCTGTGCCTGTGCTGGGTCAAACGCAATGTCCCGCACCCAATATTCTCGACACGCAGAAATGAAATCTTCGGACAGGTCACTGACGGGATAGGGAGATTTCTTCAACAGGTCATTGTGTATCCACTCGCAAAACGGTTGCCTCGTCAGATCCCGTGAGGTTTCATCGGAGATGTACGACTGCGATCTAATTTCGTATCGGTAGGTTGGCGTTTCATCGTTCTCCGTTCCCTCAACAGGGAACCTGGCGACAACGGCCCATGCTGCAAGGTCATTTCTGCCTCCAAGGTCACATCCGCCGCCAGTTGCCTCTGCGTATTGCCAATCGGATAACTCCCCAGCGCATTTGTCCCACTTCTCAATGTCGAATGCACTTTCGACCGAGGACACTAATCGATTGCCGTGATACCGAGTAAATCGGTTCAGTGCGATTTTGCTTGTCTTTGCTGGGATTGCTTGCTGACGAAGGTAGTCCAGCTTCAGGGAGACATGCAGATTTGGGTTCGCCTTAACCCAGCAGGCTTCATCGAGTGGGTCGTCTCCCTCGTCGATTTCGTAATGCACCGCAAACAGCGAGTCGTCTCGGACATCACCCGCTGCCACGCTCTTTGCATGCTTGTACTCTTCAATCCATATCAAGCTCTTGTCATCCCCAGCAGTCGTCACCACCAACTTCATTGGCTGAAGTCTTGAGCCGGAGCCCGTCACCATCGTGTCGTAGAACTTTTGATGTCGGTTTGGTGACCAAGCGTGGAGTTCGTCCATGACGCAGAGCGAGGGGTTCAATCCGTCGTAGCTTTTATCGCTTCCTACTGTCCTGATAGATCCAGAGTTATGCGTGAAAGTAATTTGCTTGTTGATTGTTTTTGACACTTGCTCGATGTGCGGCGAGCGATGTCTCATCCGCTCGATTTCCTTGTAGATCACCTGTGCCTGCTCACGCTTCGTCGCACTCAGGATGACTTCCGCTACCGACTCAATTCCTTGCGTGGACGGGTTGATGTCGAGTGCAGCAAATCGGATTGCGATTCCTGCGGCCCATGTACTGTTGTGTGTTAGGACGTAGTTGCCTGTCATATACAGACCACCTTCGACCTCTACGCACTTAGTTCTATCCTGCCGAACATACTCGACCCTAACAATCTTTCTTGTTCCGTCCTTTTTCTTCTTTCGCACCCTCTTGGCTTTGCGGGGAAGTCGGAATGGCATTACGTTTGATGGTGGAAAGAACATGATCCGCTGCCTTTCACCAACGATCTTTCCATTGAGTTTCATGTCGCTCGTCTTGCACTTAGCATAGATGCCTAGCGATGCCAACAGGCGTTTCACATCGGTCGCAAGACGACCCTTCTTTTGCGTGAACTCGCACTGCCCTGCTTTGCTAATCGACCCATCAGTGTCCATTAAGCCTTGAAGCAGTTCGATACGTTGTTCGACTGATGCTGTGAAGTAGATTTCTGGAATGTGTTTATTGCCGAGGACGCTAAGACTCCTAGCCGCTGGTTTCCATCCAAGCATCGAGACTGACCTAACCTCTGGACCCTTTCCTCCGCTGGATACCATTCGAGTCTCAAAGTCATCAATGTTATCAAGCAACGAGCCTAAGTCGTCACGGTGGCAAACAATTCTCTGCCCGTTCGATTCGCCATCACCAAGCCAAGCACCGAGAGTGTAAGGATTAATCGGCAATTCTTTATGCTGACCCTGCACCACTGCGTTAGGGATGCGAAACTTTGCACCTTTGCTGTCTGTTAGAGATTGCTTTGCCAACCATTTTGTCTCAACCGTTTCTTCACTGAACCAGATTCTCGGCTTCTCTCCTCGCCCGCCTTTCTTGCGTTTCTTTAGGTAGGTCCATTCGTGATTGCCATCGCATTCGACAACTTCTCCATCGGAGAACTCGACTTGGTAGACTGGTCGATCCTCCCAAATCTCGCTCGTAGCAAGCACTCTGACAGGCTCGCCGTCTCTTCCGATTAGGTAATCACCTTCCTCGACCTCGCCCATTGTGGTCGTTCCTGTGGGCGTAGGGAGGACAGAATCGAGAGCCTGAGCCTTGCCGTTTTTGCGCCCCACTGATACATACGCCTGGCGAAACCGTCTTGCACCGTCACAATCTCGTTTCCAACCAAACATGCATCCTGTGATCCACGCTTGCCAAGGTTCCATGTGGAACGGTTGACCAACGTAATCTCCGATGCTGTGGTTGAGCATCAACGGAAAGAAGTCAATTGCAGCTGCAGCATGCTTCTCACTGAAGTGATACGGAAAGTCCTGAGTGGACTGACGACCGAGGTCTTTTACATGACGAGCGACCGCATCCTTTACAAACTTGCATGCAACAATCTCACCAGACGTAACTGCGTCGATGTAAGATTGCATGTTTGTTAGGGATGCAGTGGCAATCAACTCGTTAACCTCGCTACAAGATGATCCATTGGATTCTCTTCTTCGTCGCCTTTCATGCTAACGAGCTTTGACCGTGATGCTGGAGTCAGTCCAAATTCCGGTCGAAGTCGATTCATTTGCTCCAAGAACTTGTGCAAATCCGTCATCCTCGGGTTTCGCTTTGTACCGTCCTTCGCTTCTACCACCATTCCTTCTTTTTCGACTTCTCGCCTGCATTGCATATATCCTGCGTATGCCGTGCAGTAGGCTACCATCTGCTCTCGACAGTCCGAGGACATGATCCCCATTGTCCTGAGATCGTCGGTGAGTTCGTTCCACTTCTGCATTTCGTCGTCGCCAAAATAGTCTGGCGCATCTGGACATCGCCCGTTTGCCTTGGGAGCGTTTTTGTTTTCCCTTTGGGGATCGTGGGAATACGTTCCCTGCAGTTTGTGGATTTCTGGTGCGAGCCTTGGTCTAGCCATCTTTCTCTCCGTATCGATGCACTTTTTTGCCGTGCCGCTTGTCGTGGCAGTCGCAGCACAGCGGTACTAGGTTTTTCCTTGCGAGGCGCAGGTGCGGCGCAGCGGAAATCGGTCGAATATGATGCACCTCCTGTGCTGGTCGAATTCGACCTCTCCGTTTGCAATCGACGCAGAGCGGTTCGTCGGCAAGCACCTTCAATCTGACGTTCCTCCATTGTCGATCATATCTTGGTGAAGCGTCCATTTTTGGTTTAGACGCACAGCGACCGCAGGTTCCTGTAACAATATCTCCGCATGTTCTGCAAAATCTTACCCTAGCCATCCTTCAACTCCTGACGAAGCTGACAACGCACTTGTGATACACGCAATGATGTCCACCGTATCCCCGACCGCCATCGTGAAGATGCCTGGGTCGGTTCGCAATGTGACTGTCTTGGTCGCACCGTCATAATCCTCGATTACACCAAGTGCCTTCTGTTCGCTTGTTACGCTATCTGTGATGACGATTGCCAATCCGTTGTAAGCGTCGTCGTCACTTGAGCCTGCTGTCAGAGTAAACGACGTTTGGCTTGCCAAGGTTGCAATGGTCGTGTTCTGGATTACCAACGCACTTCCTGCACTCGCCCACGCTGCGTCACCACGATTGCGAATTGCCTCAAGACTGTCTGTTCCGGTTGCAAACGTCGAACCTGCGATGTCCGCCAGGTTGTTCGCAATATCCGAACCACCACCAAGATCGGTCATCGTTCCGATTGCGTTGATAATCGTCGTTTGGTTTGCAGCGGTTGCGTCACCACCGCTCGCTGCGGTATCGAGAATCAGGTCAAGTCTTCCACCGTCTGCCCAATCGGTTTGCAGTTCGTTCGTGTCAACGAGGACTGCATCGACGTTGGTATCGACCGTATCGACCTTCCCTTCGATGGTGGTCAGGGTTGCTGGTAATGTCGTTCCTGTATCGACCAAGATGGCAGCGATTTCAGTCGCAATCTCGCCAAACGATCCAGCAGTCGTATGTGCTGACTGTAGCTCATCCCAAACCGCATCAGCGACATCTGCTGCCGATGCTCCGCTTCCTCCCACATCGTCCACCGTGTTTGCCGTCGCAGCGTCAGCATTCTCAAAGAACGTATCGAAGTTTCCAGCGATTCGCCCTCCCGTGGTTTCCGTCAAGACGCCACCGAGATAACCACCCACTGTGATGTAGCCTGTCGATGCCGTGATTGCGAGGTCGCCAAAGTTCGCCGGTGCAGATGCCGCAAGCAAAGCGTTGTCGGTTCCTCGCATATCTGTATTCGTCGTGACCGTATCGCATAACTGAATGTCAGTTCCCGATAGATCGACTGCCGTGGTTGGATTCTCGACGTTCGCCCAGTCGATTCCAACCGCTCCACCGCTCGTTACGTCGATGTGGTAATCCGCTGCGGTTGTCGGCTTGAGCGACTTCTCAGCGAGGACATAAACCTTGTCGGTCGCTGCCATCGTGAACACGCCTGGATCTTCCAGTAGCGTGACCGTCTTGGTGCTGCCGGTGTAATCGTCCACGATTCCGACTGCCTTCTGCGTACTGGTCGCAGCGTCCTCGATGACAATCGTGCATCCGTTATACGCATCGTCGTCCGTCGAACCTGCGGTCAGAGTGAAGCTGACCTGGGTCGCTAACGTGGCGATAGTCGTGTCAACCATCAGCAAGCGGTCGCTTCCTCCCGCTCCCGTCACCCAAGCACTATCGCCTCTATCCCTAATTGCTTCCAGGGAATCGGTTGTCGTTGAGAAAGTCGCTCCTGCCATGTCTGCCAGGTTGTTGGCGATGTCCGCTCCTCCACCAAGGTCGGTCATTGTGCCAACGGAAGTGACCAGCGAATCGACATTCGTATCGACCGTAGCAAGCTCCGTTGTGATGTCGCCTTCGATCCCCGTTTCGGTGACGGTTGGCGAACCTGTCAGGTTGTTGGTCAACGCCTTGTAGATTCCTCGGATCTCTACCGAAGCGTCTGCACCGTTGAGCGTAATCGTGCCGAAGATACCATCGAGCGTAACAACATCGCCTGCGGCTAAATTGTTAAGAGTAATTCCACCTCGCCAATCTCGGAGTTCTAGCGTTGTTGCACCAACTGCTGCACCCATATCAATCGTTGGCGATGACGCACCCGCAACGCCGGACTGACATCGAACAAGGTTGTAATCGCCTGCCGAAAGAAGCGTTAAGGTTCCAGTAAAATCGCAGTTGTGATAATCGCTTGGTCCGATTGTGGCGTTTCCGATTGTGCAATCAAACCAGTGCGAGTCCGTTCCAGCGGATATCCCAGACACTGACGCATGCGTAAATGTTGAGCCAGAAATTGTCTGACCACCGAGAGCAAGCGTAAATTCCGAACCAAGGAAAAACTGATTCGCTTGTGTTGCAGCAAGAGTGATGCTACCGTTCGGAGCGACCTGAAACCGACTTAGCCCGATTGCCGCTGCAATCGTATTAGCGTCCGCAATCGAATCGACTGGATTATCTGACGTTCCGTTTTCGTAGCCGACTGTCCCTGCTGTTCCGTTGGTCGTGTCAATCCACACAAATCCGCCGTAAGCACCGCCAAGTTCTTGGAGGTTTCGCAGTCGCCTACCAGCAGAGTTCGTCACATTGTGCGTTGCTCCGCTTAGCACTTCGTCCCAAACATCGTCTACAAGCTGTGCCGATGTTGCCGTGCCAGCGAGCAAAACTCCATCCGTTCCAGTGTCGGTCAGGATTGCGGACACGTTTGTTGAGATATCGGTCAATGCACCAGAGTTTGGTAGAGCATCCGTCACCACTTTGATCGCATCGACCACCGTATCAACGGTCGTGACATTGGCCGATATTGTGTTTACCGTGCCGTTCATCGTGTCGATGTCGAGTCCACCCGCATCACTAATCACCAGACCACCAGCAGCATCGGCAGCGGCGTTTGGCAGTGGGTTCGTTGTTGCCAACGCTACATCATTCCACTCGCTGACGTTTACTCGAATGTCGCCCGCTTCCTCTGGGAATAGCGTGACAACATACGGAATTGCATCTGTGTTCGTGACCGTAACTTTCAAGACAACATTGTCGTTGTTCATCTCGGCAGCGGTCAGGTCGATGTAGCCGCAACCGCTATTGGTAGCAATTTCGGTCGCTTCGTTGGTGGCATCTGCCATCGTGCCACCGTCTTGCGAGATTTCCGAATCCGCACCAGTCCACGCTGTGATAAGCGTCCCGTCGTTTTTGCGAATGCAAAAGTAATGACGATATGCAGTGTTTTTGAGCGGGACTGGTCTTGCGTCTGTACTTGCCATTTTATGATTCCCTTACGCCAATGCGTCCAGAGTTAATTCCGAACCGACCTAGTTCCATGTTCCAGAGCGGATAGTTTGCTGCTGCGGCTGCTTCCGTTACGCCAAACGGAATGGATCGACGCTGGCGGAACATCCCCATTGGGTCTGCCGCAAGCTCAGCAACTTCGTCTGCACGAAGTGGTCGGTTCCATATCTGGCACAGACCGATGTCGCCGTCGAAACCCAACGTGCCAGTGTCGTAGTAGCCAATCGAGATTGGGTTGGTTGTATATGTTCCTGTTATCCCTGTGTCTGTATCCACTAACACGCCATCGAGGTAAGATCGGACTGTTGCGACATCCCTCGTCACCACATAGTGATGCCACTTGCCAATGGTATATACGGCATTGCTCGTTGCGGAGTTTTGGCTAGTCGATAGGCCCCAGTGAAACACGTTCCCAGTGGCAAATGTTTCGATATAAAAACGAGCAGCAGCCCCACCGTTAGAGCCCGCAATAATCATCCCTTGGTGCGAGGAATTTACCTTTACCCAGGCAGCCATTGAGACATAGGCTTGAGGGCTGCCTGAACCAATCAGATCGTCGATGCCAACATCCGTTAGCATCCCCTCGTTCCCATCACCACTCAAAGTGAGTGCAGGTCCGACCTCTGTGATCCCCCAGTCGGTGCCAACATCAAAGTTGTCGCCGACTGCATGGCTTCCTCTGCGGCTGACGTCACGCAAGGAGTCACCAGAGATACCAAGATTGGGAGCCCAAGCACCGACCATGCCTTCCCAAAGATGAGGCTTGGAACTTTCGCTTGCACTTTTCGCATACCCAGTTTTGTAACTGGGTCGGGATTGCTGGGGACTTCTTAAAAGGGTCACCGTGACATCAGTCCTGAATTTGCGTAGTAATCGGAGTGATGGTTACCGCAGTTTCGATTGCATCTGTATTTGCAAGATTAACGCTAGAGTTGTTGACAACGACCAAGCAAACATAGCGTGCCTTGGGTGCAAACATTCCTACGCTTGCAACCTGAACGTCTGCATCAGCAGTCGCCACCAAAGAACCAACGTAGTCAAGTTGCTTCAACGCTTCGGTTCCCGATGCAGTGTCAGCACCGTACCCCTGAAACACAGCATCCGTTCCGCTTAGGTTTGCAGGGTTGTTATTGCCCGCAGTCGATGCGTCTGACCAGCCAAGATAAAAGTCTACCGTGCCTCCTGCGGTTGGTGCGGAATGCCACTCGATGTAGGCAATCATCTCGTATTCCAGATCAAGATTGGCAGATCCGAGGTCGAGCTTTACCGACTGTCTTGCTACTCCACCAGTTCCTAAAGCACCGAGGTCAATGTCGGCACTTGTGCCAGTCGGTTGATCTCCTCCCGTTGGGGAATATTCACCGCTGTTGCTAAAAACGAGCGTAGTGCCTCGTACCAGTTTTGCACTATCTGGTAATGCCATATCAAATACTCTTAGCTATTGAGTGCGTTGTTGACTTCGGCAAAACTCAGGTAGCCTTGCCATTCGGTAGTGTCAGCGTTTGCAGCATTTGCACCGCTTCCAGTGGATAAAGAAAACACCTTCTCTGCGTTGGTCGCCAAGCGTGACCAGAGTGCGTTAATCGCTTGCTGCGATTCGTCACCCGATGCTGCGGAAAAGATGTCATCCCACGCAGAACGGTCAGTGGCATTTGCACCAGAGAAACCACGCTCCGCACGAATTGCCAATAGGTCAACACAGCGACCTCTGTCAGCATCTGTGATGTCAGCAATGTTTTGTGCGTCGATCACATCACGCACCTCATCGCTGGAGACTGCATCCCGATAAATAAAGTAATCGGGTGATGCACTTTCGTTGTACCAGCTTGCGATTGCACCCATGTCACCATTCGCAATCCCGTCAATCACTTGCTGATCGGTATTTGCAAGGATATCGGTTTTCAGTTGCGTCAGCTGTGATGGACTAAGTGCCATGATTCGCTCCTAAAGTTCTTTCCAAAATTGTTTTATTTTCCATATTGAACGCCGCACAAACGACGGTCTACAAATTATTCGTTTTCCAGCAACCAGATTAGGACTCCCGTGCATGTCACGCATGCAACGAGGTAGTATTTGAGTGCGACCCAAAACCACTGCCAGAATATGCCCCACTCGATTTAACATTTCCCTTTACGCTTAAAGCATTTCGTCCAGACGCACATTGACGTTAGCATCGCAAACATGATGACGCTCGCTGGCTCAGGAACGACATTCGTATCTTCTACAGAGACTACCGTTTCGCTCCCCGCTGGAGTCGAAGTGCGTTGTGCGTGAACCCCGACAGGAGTCATGTATCCATTCGCATCGACAAGCGGTGCATTGACTAGATCCGTTGCGTCAAAGCTCGCATCCGCAGAATAAAGCTCAAACTGCAAAGGTTCCAGAACTGGAGTGCCGTTGTCGAAGTGAACAACGTAGTCCCACTGCACGTTACCAAGACCGGCAATCGAAGCGTCCTCCAAAACCGTAAAGTCGGCTCGGCCAATTGAGGTTGGATCAATCGACAGTTGCCCGTCAAACGAATCATGGACAGACAACCCAAGTTGGTGGATGTCTGCCCCATCGAGGATGCCACTCAGGTCAATCTCAAAAGCGACTCGCCCTGGATCAACATCGGCAAACGTAATCGTGCCGTAAGGCGATGCGTTAACATCACCGTCCGTTTCCTGATTCAATTCCCAGCTACTCATTACACCCATCGGAGCAATCCTTTTTTTTGCAGTGATGCTCTAGTTTTTGCACCTGTAGTTTCAATTCGTCTACTGACTCGACAAACGCCGTGACTTTCGCTCCACCGTCCAAAGGCCCGCCGTCGTATGTGCGTTTCCATTCCAGTAGTTCGTCTGTTTTTTCATCCATCCGATGCGAATGCTGATGCAGCTCAATGATTGCATCGTACAGTCGAGGAGTTCCCTTGGGCTGAAGGTGCCTGTGATTTACTGAGTCTTCGATTGCTGCCCCCGAATCCTTTGCCTTCTTTGCTTGATACGCTGTGTAAGCACCCATTGCAGCAATAAAGACGTAACCTATTGTGAATCCGATCTCATGAAGCGTATTGACGTTGACTTCGGATATCATCGGTAGTGTGCTGAGAAGTACCATCGTCCGCCCCTCCCTTGCACCCTGGCTCTCGCCACCAACTGCCTGCCACTGCGGAAAAAACAGTGGTTCGGCCTGTTCGCATCAAAACTCGATCCGCATCCACTGGCTCTTGTACCTGGGGCACAACCAAGCGGATGGTAAACCCGGCCTTGCGATGCCAATATTTGTGCCTCTCGAAGTGCGTGAGCATACGCTCGCTCATCCGCTCGATACACCGCTGGATAACCGTCCGCAGCGACCGCAACACTGGACACCTTTGGTTCATGCACCCGTCCGCACGACTGGCAAACCTGAGCCTGGACCGGAACGCAAATCAACGCCGCAAGCAAAAATAAGAATCTCATTCCTTGCCTCTCGAAAACCATCCGGTCAAAGACTCGCCCGCCGCCGCCGCAAACGCCACGGTGACAATGGCAATCAGCTCCGTCTTGTCGAAATGCTCTGCTTTGGCGTACAGAATGAACACCAAAACGAGCATGACGATGCAGAATCGCAGCGTCGCCAAGATAATCTGAAGCCGCTTGAAATCTGGATCTTTGGTCGATGTCATAGTGACTCCCACAACGGGATAAACTTCTGCCAATTTGTGAGGTCAAAGCTGTTCCCTGCGTGAACGCAGCAGCGATGACAACTAAAGCACAAGGTCACTCCGTTCGTTACCTGCAACGCCTGCTCTGGGTACAGGGACTTTGGATAGCAATGGTGAGCTTCCAGCCGTTCAGTCGCTCCGCACATCTGACACTCATGCTCATCCCGCTTGAGTACCTGAACTCTCCACTTTCGCAGATCGTTCTGCTTGTATTTCCACCTGACCTCCGCTGTCGCAATCAATTCGTCCATGAAGTTGCAATCGACGGTCACCGCTCCAACTAGCGACATCGCAAGCAACTTCGATGAGGCTTCGTCTGGAGTCATGCACCGTCTCCAAAGCAACAAATCAAAATCATGGCGATGAGCAGCAGAAACCACTCAATCGCCACGGCATCCCAAACGCTAACGGCATGTACCGTTATCGCAGTTTCTGAACAAGCGAATCGGTGCGACCGAGATTACTTGAACGGGTTGCACCATCACAGGCACTGCCTGCGGTGCGGAACATCCACGAGCAGCACGTTGGATTCGACGATTCGCAAACCAAGAGCGGATAGGAGCCCTGCGGAATACGCTGACCACTGGAACACTACCGGAGCATCCAGCTTGCACGCTGCCTGAGCAACCTGGTGCGGCTACTGACTCGCCAGCTTCGCTATCGCTAGCGAGATTAAAGCCAACGAAAAACGTCACTGCGATGGCAACCAAAATGGTAATAGCTTTTCGACTCATTTCTCTTCTTTCAAAAGGTCGAGTAACAAAGGTAAAAGTATCTGCACCAGACTCAGCCAAGGAAACGCCTGTGCTGGTCCCTGTGCAAGTGCATCCGACTGTGGAATAAGTGCTTCCAGCTTGTCTGCTGCCGCTGACGCTTCTGCTGCACCGAATGGACCGACTGGCTTGTCGTCCTCTCCGCTATGGAGCATCTTCGCCCCGCAGCCCAGAAAACAGGAAACGTGCATTACGATTTCCATCGTTGCGTCACGGTCAAGATCACCGCTGCGAAGTAGCTTGATGACTTCGGTGATGCAATCGAATCGAACTTCCGGTTTGAAATCACAAGGGCAATCAGACATTAACTTTTCTCCGTTTTGGTTGGTATTTAATCCCGGTCACTGAGGACCAGCGTCGTCCGTTCTTAATTGCACACACAAGGCTTGGCGATACTCCGTATTCCTTCGCTATCACGCATATCCTTCGCTTGTCCATGCTAATTTCGACCGCTTGTTCAGCTAATAGCCAGTTAGCAGGCTTTTGTTCTATTCCCGTTACATGCGACCAAATCGCACCGTTCTTGATTTGATTTACAGTGCTAACGCTAACACCATGCCTTTTTGCTATATCTTTCCTGCTTCCTGTGCAAGTGGCAATTTGCATCGCATCTTCATCCGTTAGCTTTGCTTTCCAGCATGCCTCGCCTTGCAACCGCTTGCCGCTTACTAGCCTGTCGTTTGTGTTTTCACGGGGACTGCCCCATCGAAGATTTTCGAGGCTGTTATTTGTCCTGTCGTGGTCGGCATGGCAGCACTGCATTCCATCAGGTGCTGGACCAACGAATGCGGTCAATACTGCTCGATGCACAAACCAAGTCTTTTTCTTTCCATCGACTCGCATCATAGCCACTCTTGGGTAACCGCAACTATCCAGTCCTCCACTCAATATCCTCGGCTCGCTTGGCTTCGGCCCACGACCCGAACTATTCTTCCAACTCCTGACCCGTCCTTTATTGCTTACTTCGTAATCTGGAAACGACTTGTCAATCGTACGCCAAACTTCTACATTGCAAATCATCTGCTTCGTTCCTTTTCAACGAGGTAGTGTTAGCTCGTTGCGACCACACATCGCAGCGAGCTTTTATTTTAGCCTAATCTTTGTTCTTTCTAAATATCGGCAAATTGTCCGGCAAATCAATTTCTCCGACCGTCATGCAACTCGCTGACCGCAGCCAGGACTTTGCTGTTGATTCTGTAATCCAGAAATAGTCACGACCTTTGTGAGCATCACCCCAGCTGTTCTGGACCTGCACATACCAGTCGCCATCTACTTCGCAACAGCCCACGATGGACATCGAGTGTGCCCATTGTGATTGACGCTTGTAAATCCAAACGTCTGACCCGTCCAGCATCTTCCATGTCCGATGTTTGTGCGAAGGGGCAAAGCCCCAGTTGGAGCATATATTCATCGGCTTGTAGTGTTGAGTCAGAAGCGTTTTGAGATCGTCGAACGTCTTAACTTCTTCCGACTCAATCTGTTTAATCTTTGCTGCTTCTGGTTTCCACTGATCGTGCAGTGCGTTGCTGTTGCCCCACTTCCTGTAAAGCGACATGCTCTGCGGTTCTGGATACGCATCAGACTGCACGCCGCTATCGCATTGCAAAAAACCATCTTCAATCTGTGACTGGATTTGAGGTCCGCACATTGAACCGTCCCCGCCATTTAGCCCCGCCCGACGACGACCGCCTCGGTAATTGAAAGGGCCAAACGGCACAAAGCAATCTGTTCCCTCGTTATCAATGCCCATTAATTCTTCTGGGTCGTTTAGCAAATAAACCTCTGCTAAACACCGATACGAAACCTGACGGCATGAGCTTGACTGTACGCACGAGCCGATTTTCTGGGGCAACCACTTCAACGGTTCACCGAAGATTGCTTCGCAGAAATGGAGGAAACTGAACCCGTCATCGATTCCGTTCTCTTGCTGGATGTCCATCGTTTCATCGAGCAGTTCTTCGTTGAGAACTTTCTTTGCGTCATGTCGGCAAACCATCTCGGGCATCGAGTCTCCCATCTCGCCAAAAGCTCGATGCTCTCCTTCGACCGACCCAAGCCATCCCTGTGGTCCGACCATTTCGTCACTCAT
>Ga0208644_1001702_pt1 | contig 18155 bp, 29 predicted proteins | sample VirMetDEL_Nov_18_FD_184517 | JGI IMG/M metagenome (GOLD analysis project Ga0208644, IMG submission 184517) | Aqueous microbial communities from the Delaware River and Bay under freshwater to marine salinity gradient to study organic matter... | ecosystem: Environmental > Aquatic > Marine >... | reverse complement strand
TTTGTATACCATTACCTGCCGTATAAGTAGTATCAACTGAATTTAAAGTATCAGGAATAGACCCATCAAAATCAGGATTACCACTTGCTAATGAAACATTAGCCCCCATCGTTAATGGTTGTATTGTTCCTGTATGTATATCCCATCTAGCAGGTTGATTAGGACCACCAGATACAAGTGCTTGACCAGCTGTCCCAGCATTAACTTGATTGCCTAAATAAAATCTACCGCTATTCTGTATATCAGTAGCAGCTATTTTTTTTAGACCATTAAAAGAAGACATTATATTATATCAAAGATAAAAAAATTATTTTCTAAAAATAACTTAATCGAAACTAAGCCAGAACTCGCCTCGTTTAATTGTTATTTGATAAATATTAACCTTAGGTTTATAGTAGTAATACTTTCCACCTTTTTTCCATTCGTTTTTATGCTTTTTATAATATTCAGTCATTATATATATTATTACTTATATAAAAAAATTTTTAGAAAAACGAAAAAATTATCTAAAAGTTATTATAATTATGGAAGATATCGAAAAAGAACTAGAATCTAAATCAATTGAGAGAGAAATTGAGATAAAAGAGGTTGAAGTAGAGGACGAAAATCAAGCAGAAGAAGAAGAGGAAAAAGTCCCCCCAACACCAAAAGTTAAGAGTAAAAAAGTTAGAAGTCAAAAGCAGATGGAAGCGTTTGAGAAAGCAAGACAAAAACGTGCTGAAGCAATTGCTTTAAGGAAGCAGCAAAAAGAAGAAGATAAAATAGAAAAGAAAGAAATAAAAAAAGAATTAAAAAAAGAATTAAAAAATATAGATATCGTCCAAGAGAAGCCTATACCTCCTCGCGCTTCACTGACCGAGTCGGTCCGTGAACCTCAACCAGTAATGAATACTTTTAATCCACCTTCTCAAAGAGAGCAGGTAATACAAAATCATTATTATTATTATGGCGTTCCTCCTCCCAATCATGATGACTATACTAAATCTAAGAAAAAAAAGAAATCAAAAAGACCACCAACACCTACGTCAAGTGAAAGTGAATCATCAGAAGAAGAATATCACGAGCAATTACCTGTTCCTCAATATTATCAAACACCGCCTAAACCTACTTATAAATTTAGTTATGCCTAAAAATTTTTATCTATATTAAATATAATGACAACTATTAAGGAAAAAGAATACGATAAAAAAATTGTAATTTCGGGAACTAAATTTAGTTGTGATGATATTGATGATAGTATACCTAAACCTCTGCCTCAAAAGGGTGGATTTGCTATGTTAATTATAGGTCGTCCTGGTTATGGTAAGACGAGTTTAATAAATAGCCTCGTATGTAAAACTGGTAAGTGTTTTAATCGTAAATTTGATAAAGTGTATATCTGGTCTCCTAGTATGATTACTATGGAAGGAGATCCGTATGAGATGATACCAGATGATCAAAAATTTGAAACAGCTAATTTTGAGAATCTACAAGGGGTATTAGACGAGATTAAAGATAGTGGTGAAAAAATATTATTTATAATGGATGATGTTATAGCTGATGTGAGAGGTAAAGGTAAAGGTGATGTAGAAAATTTATTACAGAAAATATTTTTTAATCGTCGCCACTTAGCAGGGTATGGTGGTTCTGTATCAATTATTGCTACTAGTCAAACCTATAATAAAGTAGATCCAAAACTGAGGAAAACTTGTAGTCATCTAATACAATATAAACCACAAAAAAAAGAAATAGAAAATATTTATGATGATATGATTACATTACCAAAAAAAGAATTTATGGATGTGTTAAGATATATATACAAAAATAAGCACGATTTTATGTATTTAAATCTACAAGAAGAAGATACAAAACAAATTCATAAGGGTTTTAATCAATTAATAATTAAATCACCTAATATACAGGATGATTTTGAGTTAGAAGAATAAATATTTTATATCTACTTGTTTTATTAACAAACTTCTTTTTTAAATAGAAATCAATTACTCCGCCAGAACTGATTCCTCATCATCTTCAACTACACGTTCTTCAACTGGTTTAGCATCGCTCACCTTCGGTTTAGGTTTAACACAAGGTTTAGATTTATCTTCTTTAAAAGGCACAATCGCCTTTAACCCATTAACTATAATAGGCTTCCTTACATCTGGATATTTATCATTAAATTTTTTATTAAATAATTGTATCACATCTAAATCTATATTTGGTGAACTCTCTAATAAATTATCGTATTCAGCACGACATATTTTTAAAAAGTCTCTACAAGGTTTGCGTTTTAAATCATGAAGAGATAATTCTATTTCTATATTTCTACTTAATTTTGACCAAGAGATAGCAGATAATCTATGATTTTCATATAATTCGGCGTATTTTAAAAACGCTAATAAAGTTCCTAGTATACCACAGAATAAATTAAGACTACCAACACCAGCACTGAATCCACTTTGATAATCAACTGGAACATAACTATCAATAGCAAAATTTGCTGTTCCTGTAAGTGTGCTCAGGATGATCACAGGTATTTGGAGATGATGGTATTTCGCCTTATACTTGCGTTGACTATAATTATGTAGCCAAGCGTAGCACTGGGCAATTTCTGACCATTCACTTAATAGATTTTCTATCTCATCAGACCATTCCTCTATATTATCTGGGAGATCACGAGGAGTATAAAGACGTTCCATTATATTTAATATATAATAGAGAAAAAATAAAAAATTAATAAAAAGACTTTAATTTACGTTAGTAGCTTGGCTTAATCAATATAATATACAATTTGTTTTATTGGAGTTCCAAGAAGATATTTTTTATCTGTGTGATTCATAATATCTTTAAACATATCAGGACATTCATAACGATTCATCCAACTATAAGTAATATCATTCCTATAATATTCTTCTGGATTAACTTTATCATTAAAATTATTAACAAATTCATTATAGTTATTCTTATAATATTCATCTTTTTCTGATTCTTTATTGATAGAGAAAATTAGAGATTTAATTTCAGAAGGCAGATTATTAAAATTTAGATTATTCATTATTTTGTATTCTTAACAATACTTAATATTTCTTTTTTAAATAGTTTAAAAATCGCGAAAATTAATATTTAAAGGATTTTAATCTGCTGTCTCTAACCAAATAATATCTCGTTTTAATCCGATTTTATAACAATAATAAAAACAATCAAAATAACAAGCGTTTCTCCATCCATTAGGAATTTCTCCGTTTATCTGTTTTTGAAAGTGTATTCTTTTCCGTGGTATAATAATTTGTAATGGATTTTCACTATTTTTAAAGAGTTCTTGTGAGTATTGAGAGCATATTTTACTACAAGGCAAAATTACGATAAAAGGTTTATCTAATTCTTTTAATCTGTTTAAAACTTCTTTACTTTTAGAAAAAGGGGGATTACTTACAATTATATCTCCTAAATCATTCTCAAAAAAATCAACTGGATCATGAATTACATTAAATCCTAATTCAGTTAAATATTCTCCACTTTTTCCATCACCATAAAACGCCTCCCAAATTACTTTATCTTTTGGTATATAATCTTTTATATTTTCCCACGCTGATTTAGGAGTCATATAATCATCATGTTTTAAAAAGGTCTTTGTGTGAAATCCAGCCATTATTTATAAAAAATATTTTAATCTGCTGTTTCTAATTCTTCTGGTTCTGGTTCTGGTTCTCGTTCTAATGTCGTTCCCGCTGCGTTTATAGATAAAAATTCTTTCTCATCATCAAAATCATCTAATTCTGCTACTGGAATCATATAGTGTTTAATACAATTAGTTCCAGTGAATTTAACTTTAAAACTACTATCTTCTTTAAGTTCCATAATCTTAGAACAATTTGTAAATACAAATAAGAAAAATACACGATAACCTTGATCTATCGCCTGTTGACCAGCCATAACTTTTGAAGCAGTAATAATAGTATCTTCATAAGCATCGGATCTATTAAATCTTCCCTTAACTTCAACTATAATTTTTTGTTCATCATCTTTAAAATCTAGAATATCAAAAATATTATTTTCATTCCTTTTAAAATTTGTCTTAAAATAATTATTTAGTTTAGGTAAAGCTTCATCTTCAATTTTTCTACCAGCGTCCCAAAGTTGTTTATTAAAAGCAAAAGGCATTGTTTTTATATAACTTAATAAATAAAATAATTTTTCAATTCTAAACTTATAAATAAAAATCAATACTTAATATATAATAATGTCAGATGATGGACTTTCGGGTGAAAAAAAGAGATTAGAACAATATTTATTACAAAGCAAAGCGTCTAATATAATCATGGTTGATCCCAGATATAGTAGATTTAAACCTGAAAAAATAGATACAATTAGATTAAGAGCAGCACAAATACAAGCAGGGAAACAACCAGTATCTGAAAAACTTATAAAAGAACAACTAAAAAAGAAAAAGAAAGCAAGAACAACAAAACAATTAAGAGGTGAAGTAGGTAGAGCAATATTAGAACAAAAACGCTTTGAGAAAGGGGAAAGACGAGATAAACCTGAACAAGAACCTAGAATCATAGGTGAACCTATAAATACTGGTTTATCTTATGATCCTGATATAGAAAGAAGACGATTAGATATACAAGAACAATTAAATAGAGACGCTAATTTAAGGGCATTAATGGATAGGAGAGCAGCACAAAATAGATTAGAACAAGAGTTAGCAGTTAGACGAGGTGAATTAGCAGCAGGAAGAGCAGAGAGAAGAGCTGAAAGAGAAAGATTAGCGGCATTACCTGCTCCTGCCCCAATAGTTATACCTCCAGCAGCAGCACCTGTAATTAATATACCAGCCGCTCAACAAGCTATCGCTGATCCTATACCTGAAATACAACGATTATCAGCATTAATTAGACAGGATGTTAATGCCTTTGGTGCTGAACAAAGAGCAGTTAATCAAGATGTATTCTCACAAGTTAGAAGACAAGCACAAAGACAAGAAGAATTAGAAAGGAGACAGGGATTTATTGATGAAGAACAAAGACAATTAAGATTAGCACAAGACGCAAATTTACAAGAAATACAATCAAGATTAGGTATGACAGAACACTCTATGGGTAGAGCAAGAGACGCAGTTATTCAAGAAATTAGAGACGCTGAAACTAGATTAAGAAGAGCAAGAGGAGAATTAGATATACCTATAAATTTTGATGATGTAATTTTAAGAGAAGCAAATAGAAGAATAGACGAAGAAAGACCTCCTCGCGCTTCGCGGACGTCGGTCCGAGAACCAAGACGAATACAAATAGAAGAAGTAGAATCGCCAACACCTGAACCAGAAAGAAGAGAACCAGAGCCAGAAGAACCCACAGGTATAGAAGGAATTATAGAAGGTGGTGGACCATTAGGACTACCTAATATTGTAATAGAAAGACCAGGTAATATAGGACCTGATGAATCTTTAAGATTAACACCAGAACAACAGGCAAGGACATATACACGAGGAACAGCTGGACCTGTTCAAAAAGGTAGAGGAGGAGCACAACCATTAAGACCTGAACAAGCAGCAGAGTTATCACCATTAACTAGCGAAGCGTCATCATTAGGTATTCCAGCAGAAAGATTAACAAGAGGAGGAGGCAGAGGGACAGGACAATATGGTAGTGAACCATCAGAAACATCATCAGAAGAATTACAATTTAGATTAGAACCTCATGATCCAATTGATGTAGCAAGTGTATTGAGATTAAGCAGATTAGCAATAGAACAAGCAGAACCAGGATTAAGGGTAGAAGAAGCAGAAGAACAGCAAGGTCAAGGCGAATTACCAAGACCGGGACAAGTAGCAGAAAGAGTTCAAGCAATAGAAACAATTGAGGCAGCTAGGCGTAGATCTCCTCGCACTTCGTCGCTAGCGACAGGCAGCCAAGAACCTGTTGAAAGAGTTATAGAAGATGCTGGAATACAAGCACAACCTGTAAGACAACCGCCCCAGGCAGTAGAAGGACTAGGAGAAGTAGAAGAAGTTGAGGAGGAAGGTGTTATAGAAGACCAAAGAGCACAAAGGATAAGAGATTCACAAAATCTTTATAGAGAAAGTATGGTAGATTTATCATCACAAGTTAGACAAGGACCAAGAGGAGCACGAGGTGGAAGAGGAGGATTAGGTTATAGGGTGAGAAATAACACAGATAAAACCCTTAAAAGAGTTCAGCCAGGTGATGTTGTTAATATTATAGGTGTTGAACAAGGTGTAGGAGGTAGAGGTAGATATCGTTTAGATACGGAAACAGCAGCAGGAACTCGTGTAGAATTAGACCAATTATCTCCTTTAATTAATAGTGGTGCTTTATTATTTGAAAAAGGACACAGACACGAATTAGGCGGACACTTTGACAGAGAACCGTATGGACCACCACCAGAAGAACCATTATTACAAGAAGCACAAGCCGAAGGCGGACTGGGTCAAGGAGCGGCACAAGAAGAAGGGGGAGAATAAAAATAACCCTATTCCAAGGTAAAAAAATAATATATATAATATATAAAAGATGCCGAAGCAAGTTATTATAACCGAGACCCCCAAAAAATCAAAGAAAAGATTAAGATCAGTATGGAGATTACACGCTGGAGGACCAGTAATTAAGATAGTTGATTTTGGTTTAAAAGGAGGTTCAACTTATTTAGACCATAAAGACAAAGTAAAAAGAAAGAATTATATAGCGAGACACTCTGTTAATGAAAAACAATTTTATAAAGATCCCATGAGAGCAGCAACTTTATCAAGATATATATTGTGGGGAGATAAAACAAATTTAGAAGATTCTATTAAAGATTATAAAAATAAATTTAATTTAAGTTAAATAGATTTAAATCAATCTTAAGTAAATTATTATTATAGCGTGGATCTCCACCCATACTATTTATATATTTTTTATATTCTTTTGTTTTATCTTTATTATTTTCACGATATTCTGATTGATATTTTTTGATTTTATCTTTATTATTTTTACTATATTCTTTTCTTTGTTTTAATATAGATTCTTTATTATCTTCATAATATTCTTTATCGGTTCTACCTGGAATTTGTTTATTAATACATTGGGTATTTTCAATCCAATATCTTTCCCTTGTTTTATCTTGAGTTTCTTCAATCAATTCCATCCGATAATCTCCGTTTTTAATAATTTCTGTTGAAGAACAATTTTTATCAATTTTATGGACCGCTAATCTTTGTTTTAAAGTGTTTTCAGTTTTCCCAATATAAATATTTCCATTGGTATTATCAATAATTTTATAAATCTTAAGCATGACTACTTGTTTTTATAACAATGATAAACTTTAAATAAAAATTAATATTACATACAATTTCAAATTATTATATTTCTTAAGTTATAAATAAAGATGCCGAGTTCAGATCCTAAAATAAAGAAGGCTTTAAAAGATAAAGTTATTACTAAAAAGCAGTATGATAAATTACCCGATTCTCTCCTTTTAGGTATTATTAAAAGTAAGTCAAAATCAAAAAAATAATTATCTAAATTAAGTATATAATGCCGATTGTTGCTCCTGGTTCTGATTGGGACGTAAATAACTGTATTGCTAGTGCTGGATATAGCTTTTGTGAAGTTCTTGGGAGATGTATAAGATTATGGGAACAGAGTTGTGAAATACCTAATAATTGTTTAACTTGGAATGATGGTTGTAATACTTGTAGTGTATCAGAAGGTAAATTAAATTTATGTAGTGAGATGATGTGTTTTGCTATGGGAACTCCTAATTGTATGGTTTATCAGCCTGAGATAATTATAGATCCATTACCGCCAGTTATAAATCCGTTTTTAGGAGGTCATTAATTTTTGCGTTTTTTAAATTGATTTAAAATAATTTATATAGATATAATATAAATATAATGGATGGAAGTTATTGGATTTTGGGAATATTAACTTTTTTATTTGTTTTAAGTGTTAAAAAATATAATTGTATCGATAAATTAAGAGAATCCATAGAGGAATATCTAGCAGAGATATCTCCTTATGAAACAGTAGAAGAAGAAGATATAGTGGCTTTAGAAGAATTAAGAGATATGGTGGAAGATTTTGTAATTAGAAATAAGAATTTATTTTCTCAATTAAATAATAATAAAGATGAATAATAATCAGTTAAGCACAGCAGACCTTCGGTTAAAAAAAGAATTACAAAAATCAAAGCACGTGTTTATTCAGACTAATGATCCACGATTTAATTATGGTTTTCATAAAGAAGATGATATAAAGGATTTTAATAAAACACCTGAGATAATAAATTTATCACAATATGATTATAGTTTCATTAGAACACCAGGAAACGATAATGAATTACCTGAATTAATTTCTACAAGTGAATTAGCCAGTTTTCAGAATTTAGAAGATATGGAGGAATTTTATAGACAAAAACATCCTAACTTACCTGATGAATATTATGGTGTTATGGCGAGATATTCAACTGGTAATCCTATTACAAAAAAAGAAGTTAAAAATAGTATTAAAAAGGTTAAGAAAAATCCAAATAAAACTCTTCCTGTTGGAATATCTGTCGCTTATGGTAATTTTGAGTTAAGTTTTGACTAATATAATTTTTATTAAATTTTTTTAAAATTATTATATTCATTAATATATAATGATTATTCAAACTCTCGGACAAAAATTACTTATGGATCACGCTTTGGGTATGAAATCTAATTCAGTCGCACGTAAAGTTGTAAAGGTCGCTCTTAGTGGACGATAAATAAAAATTTTTTCTAATCTTATTTTTAAATTTTATATAATTATAATATATAATAATGACTACAGTTGAAGAAGTTAAAAAAGCAGGTCCAGAGAGACACTTAACTAATGCTTATAATTTTGCTGGTCCAGGCACTTTTTATGCTGCTAGAATGAGAGGATCAGATTTTTATGAAAATTTAATGAAAGAAGCAGGGAGAAAAATAATAGGGACAAAACCCTATAATGTTCCTATTAATAAATTAGACGAATGTGCTAAGATTCATGATAAAGTATATAATGACAAGAATGCTACTGCCGCACAGGTTCAACAGGCAGATAGAGATTTTCAGGCGTGTATAAGTAAAATTAAACCAAGTGATGGTATACAACAAAAATTATTAGCAGTTGCTGCTACTGCTGGTTTTGATGCTAAATTAGCAGCAGAAAAAGTAGGTGTATTAAGAAAAGGTAGTTTTGCGGATGGCGGTGATAAACATAGTGTTTTAGGTCAAAAAGTAAGAGGTGTTGTTGGATTAGGAAGTAAAGCACTAGGAACTGTTAGTAAAACTATTAAGCAGACTTTGGCTTAACGAAGTTCGCCCGACCTAGTGCCTTTGGTTCGGCTTAAATTTAATTTTCTAGATTTTTAAACTATTTAAAAAAGAAATATAAAGAATTGGTATAATAACAAAATAATGAATAACCCAACAATTATTCAAGGAAAAGGAAAATATAAATTAATTAATCAAGGAAAACATAATGAAACAAAAATATGGTTGAATTGTGTTAACTGTGGTGAATGGTGTAGTAAAAAACAATATCACTTTTGTTTTAAGTGTCATAGAGAATGGAAAAATAACTAACTTTCTTTTTATAAATTATATTTTTTTTTATAAATTATAATAATAATATGCTTTCATTATATAAAGAAACAGGGACATCTGCTTCACGCGTGATCTACATCAACTCAAAAGATGCGACGTCTATTATGGGTGATAACCGTAGTGATTTTGATTTCACATTAGATGAACCTATTGTTGTTCCAAATCACCATCATATTTTATTAAGTGTTTATTCGGCAGAGATTCCTTATTCATTCTATAATTTTCGTATAGGTGTTAATTGTAAATTAGATTATGCTATTACTACTTATAACACACAAGCGAGTTATGATGCGAATGGGAAACTTACAATGGGAGCACCGCCATTAGGACAAACATTAACCATAGCAGAAGGTAATTATAATGCGATAGAACTCGCTAATCTTCTATCTACTGGTGTTCCAAATTTAGAGTGTTTATACGATCCTAATAAATTAAAATTTAGTTTCAGGTGTTTAACGCCTGGTTTAAGAATTACATTAGCATTAAGAAACGGACAAGATACAGGAACTCCTCAAAATCCAGGTGAAGATATGAATGAAGAGTTAGGTTTTGATTGGTTTAATATTTTAGGTGATCCTTTTGTTGAAAGAGATATAGCTGGATTACAACCTTATTATCATGGTTATACTAATCCTACTCTTGATGCTTTTGGTAATGTTATACCTGGACCAGGGACAGATGCTAATAGACAAGGACCTTTTTTAGGAGCACCTAACTGGTATTTATATAGTGATGATGTTTCTGATCTAACTAATAGTGTAAGAAGTTTATTTATGAGAACTAATTTATCAACTACATCAGTTTTAGACTCAAATATAGGAGGAGGTTTTTCTAATATATTATGTAGAGTTCCTATTAATGCTGAACCAGGTGGAATTATTAATATAGAACCAGTTAATGGTGATATTCATAAATTATTATTAAAAGTGAAAGCGATAACAAATATTTCTATAAGATTAACAAATCAAAAGAATGAAACAATAGATTTGAATGGTCTTGATTTTGATGTATCTTTAAAATTAGAATTTATAGAAGATAGAGATCTACCAGAACCTCCTAATGCTAGACAAGTTTTATATCAAAAATCGCAAGAATATTTAGCACAGCAAGCCAAAGGCGGACTGGGTCAAAATCAAAAACCGCAGGTATCCTCTGGAAAACTAAAAGAAAAAAATAATGGTCAAAAGAAAAAAAATAAAAGTTAAATTATATAAATATGGGATTCTTCTCTACATTAGGTGAAAAAGTTAGCAGTGTTGCTCACGGATTAGGGCAAAAGGCACAGGCTGTATCTAAGAAAGTTGTTAAGATTTCTGATACTGTTGGTAAAGTTGCTGGCGGTATTGCTGCTGGGGCTGGAACATTAGCGGCTGGTGCTGCTATGATAGGTGCTGAACCAGTTGCTGCTGGTCTACTTGCTGTCGCTGGTGGTGCGAAGGCTGTTCAGGGCGTTGCTAGTGGTGTATCAGCAGGAGCTAGGGCAGTAGGTAGAGCAGGGGCGGCGGCAGATTTAGGTGGTCATGCGATTGATGATATAAGAAAAGGTAATTTTAAAGGTGCTATGGAGATGGGTAAAGAAGCGGCATTATCTGCTAAACAAAGTGGACAATTAGCACAATCGGTTAAAAAACAAATTGAGAGAAAGAAATAAAAATATATTATAATTATATAATGGAGTTAATTTTAGCACTATCGTTATTTTTAAATTTGTGTTATACAATCCCAGAGTTAAAAAAATTATATTTAGAATGGAAAAATAAAAATAATAGATTAATATATAAAGATGAATAGTATAAATTCCGTTGATGTTTTATCAATTGATGAAGAGAAACTTAAATTTAGGGTAAATATTACCTTTAATGGTAATGTTATTACTCCTAATCGGGGTGAATATAAATTTTTATTACCTATTCCTACGGCACTAGCTAATTCTAATCGTTATGATCAATGTGTTATACAATGTAATGGATTTCAAGCGTATGCGAATATTGGTGATCCTACTTGGTCTAATACTGGTGCTTTATTAAAAGCAGGGGTTATTGAACTACAGTTAGATGTTCCAAGTTCTCAAGCAACCACAACAACTAGCTTATCACCAGCTGATTCTGGTGTAGGATTATCACGAGTAGGAGGATATAGAGAATTATTATTTTTAGAAATTAATTCTATTGGTGATGTTAATGGTAATGTAGCCTTAGCAGGACCGACTGCTGCGTGGTTTGGGAGTAGCAAGTCTGAACCCATAATGTGTGGTAATCCGTTTGGAAAAACTATAACTATAATAAATTTTGATCCCGTTAATGATACTCGTATATGGTTAGTTTCTAATGCTGCTGGTGGTGGTGCTGGTGGTGCTGATGTAGGAAATTATACTTATAGTTTTGATATTACGATGATTGAGAATAAGTAAATTTATTTTAGGTTAATTTTTTTCTTTATTTAATATATAATGAAAAGATCTGCTTGGGTGCTTTATCTCTTTGAGGATGAAGATAAAAAACAATTATTTAAGATAATGGAATTTAAGACAATCAAGGATTTATCCTATGTATTAAATATTGATTCTTCAATTATTTCTAATTGGTATCACGGTTTAATTAATCCTCGTGGTATTTTAAAAAATTCTACATTAGTTCAGTCTATTCCTGTTGATTGATTGTTTTATGAGCAAATTTTTATTTAAAAAATAAAATATAAGTAATATTAAGCAAAGCATACTCCGTTAACAATATGTTCAATTGTAAGATTTATCATGATATTGGTGAAAATACCGCTATGACTCTTCATAATCAAGATTATAAGTGTTTAAAAGATATTGCTAATGATTTAGGTTTAACTTACCAACAAGTTGCTGATTTAAGTTCTAGAAAAGAAAAAAAGAAATATCAAGAATTTAAATTTTTCCCTAAAATTGAGATTACTAGAATAAAAAAAGATATAGATAATAATAATAATGCCTTATATCAATAATACTCCTCAGGTTATTTTAAATCATTCTCTTTTAAAAAAAATCAAAGATGATATCGATATTTTGAGACAAGAAAATAAAGAATTAAAAGAAGATTTAGATAAAATTAATGAAAAGATAAATTATATTTATACTTATATTGTTAAGAAAAAAGAAAAAGAGGATGCGAGATGGTTTTATTAAAATTTTTAAGTTATTAATTTTTTATAATTTTTTTATATATTAAGTATATAAATAATAATGAGCGTTGTTGATTCTATTGATTACACTAAGATTTTACCGATGGCGGTTGAGAGCCGTGTCCGCCGTCGTGCTTTTGTTCCGTCTAATGGTGCTTCTTTTGTTTCAGACCAGAACAATATCATAGAGATTCCTGTTTCTGCGTCGGCTTTCCTTGATACAAGACACTCATATTTACGCTTTACTCTTCTTAATACTGGAGGTCAGACATTAGGCGTAGATTATGGTGGTGGACACGGATTTTGGTCCAGGATTAGGGTTCTTCAGGCAGGGACTGTTTTATCTGATTGTAGGGCATACAATCGTCTAATGAGTTCTATTGTTCTTCCGTGTCAGGGAGATGAATCTTCATTATCTAGCAGGTCTATTAGTGAGGGTCAGAGATATGCTAATAGTGCGGCTGGTGGTGCTCCTAATGGTGTTTTAGATCCAGCTGATTTTGTTGTTGGTCCTGCTGCTAATACGGAGCTTACTGGTGCGTGTTTTAATACTCCTACTAATGCTAATGATTCAACCGCTGGTGTTGGTCTTAGTCATGAGTTTTGTATTCCAATTATGAATGGATTAATGGGCACAACCCAGAATAAATTAGTCCCACTTTTTCTACTTAATTCGTCGCCTATAGTTTTAGAATTAACCCTAGACAATCAAGAAGCTAATCTAGGAACTTGGGGTGGTGCTCCAGGTGGGGTTACAATTAATAATGTCAGATATATCGCATCGCTTGTAGAAACTGGACCTGCTGTTGAGGAACAGATTAGAATGGTTCAGGCAAATAGTCAGGGACGATTAGTTCTCAATGGGGTTGATTTTGAACACCAACCAGGACAAATAGCAGGAAACACAATAGGTAGGATTTCTCTTCCGATTCCTGTTCGCAAGAAGTCTATTAAATCTGTTCTCTTTGTAGGAGCTAGTCAAGCATTCACTGGTCCTATCCCAGCTCAGAGCAGATATAATTTATCTCACGGAGGTCATATGAATGTCAGTGAATATCAGTTAAGTTTTGGTAGTAAGCGTATACCAGAAGTTCCTATTAGATTAGGTATATTTCCTGCTATTGCTGGGGCTGAATATTTTGAGGAACTCGCTAAGTGTTTTGGTAGCACTAAATCAGCTCATGGTGTAGGTGTTTTATCTCGTATTAATACGGCTGTAGTAGATGGTCAAGTTGCTACTATGGCTCAGGCTTCTGCTGGTGGTGCTGCTATGGTTTCTCATAGATTCTGTCCTTTTGGTATTGATTGTGAGGCGTTTCAACCTGATGGAAAAGGTGGCGGTGCTCTTGAGTCAGGAATTGATACGGCTACAAATTCTACACCTCTTTATCTAAATTTGGATATTAGTGGTCCAGTAATTGCTGAAAATATTAATGTTGATATGTTCGTAGTCCACGATTCTCTCTATTTTATTGATCAAGTTGGTAATATCAGAGTGGCTCTATAATTAATTAACTAAAATTTTAATTATTTTTTATTTTTTTCTATATTTAAGATATAAATATGGAATCAGGTCGCAAACTTCCGCGTAATGCTAATTATATGGATCATCTCCCCCTCGCAATTACCTCTAAATCTAAGAGGCGTGTTTTTTTCCCAGTGAATGGTCAAACTTTCTCATCAACAGGAAATAATATTATAAGAATTGATATCTCTGGCGATTCTTTCTGGGACACCAAAAATAGTTATCTACAATTTCGTTTTGTTAATAATAGTGGTCAAACTTGTGGTTTAGATTTTGGTTCTGGACACGGATTTATCAAAAGATTAAGGGTAGAACAAAGTGGTAATGTTCTTACTGACTGTAATAATTACAATAAATTAATGAGTTCTATCCTATTACCGTGTCAGGGCGATCGTGATAGTGTTAGGTCTAGGTCTATTACTGAGAATGTAAGATTTAGTAATGATAAAGCTAATGGTAATTTTTTTGATCCGTGTGTAAATACAGATGTAAGTGGTGCTACTATTACAACTCCAACTAGTGGCGACCAAATATTTTTAAATAATGCTGTTGTTCCTCCTGGTGCTCCTACTGCTGGTAGTTTTGGGACTTTCTGTATCCCATTAGTTAATGGATTAATCGGTCTAAATCAATCTAAGATGATTCCGCTTCAATTACTATCAAATTCCCCTATAACCATAGAATTAGAATTATGCCCACTTTTAGATATTGGTGTTTTTGGTGGTGCTCCTGGTGGCACATACTCAATTGATACGGTAAGATATGTCGCTCAGATGGTAGAAACTCCGCCTGAATTAGATACACAACTTCGTATGGTCCAAGAACAGAGTGGTGGTGCTATTATGCTAACTGGTGTAGATTGGACAAATTTTCAGGGCAATATTAATGCTGGTGCTACTGGTCAGCAAAATATTAACGTCCCAGCTCGTAGACGTTCTATTAAATCTATCGTATGGACAGGTGCGTCTAAGTCGTTCGTAGCAGGTGGTGCTTTAGCTCAAGATGTTAGGTATAACTTATCTTATGGTGGGCACTTTAATATGACAGAATATTCTGTTAAGGTTGGTTCTATTCAATATCCAGCTGAACCAGTTAAGTGTGATTATGGTGCGGCAGCTGGTCCTGCTAATGTAAGAAGCGAACACTTAATGGAATTACATAAGACGTTCGGTTCTCTTGGATCTACTATTGGTGTAGGTAGTCTTAATGGATTTAATTTTGCTATTACAGATTGTGATGTTGCTCAGATGTCTGGTGTAGTAGCACCTGGTAATGCTGATTCATCGTATAGATTCTGTCCTTTTGCGATTGATATGGAGGCGTTTCAAAGGGTTAGTGCTGGTCATGATGGCGTAAATACTGCTGATCGTTCTACCCCTATTACATTACAGCTTACTATTGGTGCTGCTGGTGCTGATGCTATTGCGGTTGATGCTTGGGTCTGCTACGACAGTTTATTCTATATTGATGCTACTGGGACGATTCGTGTAAATTTCTAAGCCGCAGGCGAACTTCGTTAAGCGACTAAAATTTTTTAAACATTATTTTTATTTTCTATATTTAAGATATAAATATGGAAGAACCTCGTGTAATGCCTAGCACTATTGATTATTCTCGTATGCTCCCATTAAGCGTCCCAGCAATGGCGTCTCGTCGTAAATTTTTCCCTTCTAATGGGTCTACTTTTCGGCGAACAGGAAACAATCAAATTCGTATAGAAATTGGTCATCCTTCGGCACTACTTGATCCTACCCACAGTTATCTACAACTTAAATTACAAAATACTGGTGCTCAAACTTTTGGTTTAGATATGGGTGGGACAAATTGTCTATTTGAATCTATTAGAGTGGAACAAGCTGGGAAACTTTTATCTTATACCCAAGCGTCTAATAGGCTTCATAGTGCGGTTCTCTCTCCACTTATGGTAAATAACGGTGGAGCGGCTACAGAATCTATTACTGAAGCTCGCAGAGCTTATAACGGAGTAGGTGTTGCTTCTGTTCAGCCTCGTGCTGCTGGTGTTGGTAGCGATCAGTATGATACGGCGTGTCATAATACTAATGCTTTTCACGGTGTTGGTGTTATTCATACATTAACTATGAGTATTACTAGTGGTCTATTTTCTCAAGATAAACTTCTACCGCTTCCATTAGTAGATCAAAAAAATCCCTTGACCTTAGTGCTAGATCTTGCTAGAGACTCTGACGTTGGTGCTTGGAATGCTGCTCCCAATGATGGAGATTTAGTAATTAGTGAGTGTGCTTATATTGCTCATCTTGTTGATGTTGGTCCAGATGTAATTCAGCAGTTTAAGATGGTTCAAGCAGATATGGGTGGTCAGATTGCTATATCTGGTCAGGATTTTGAGTATTTCTCTGGGGTTGTTCCAGCTAATACAGGTGGATCTACAATGATAGCCTGTCCTGCTCGTAAGCGTAGTATTAAATCATTCTTATGGTGTGCTCAAACTGATTCGTTAGTAAATACAATCGGACCACTAGCTAATAATTCAACACTATTTAATTTAAGTTATGCTGGTAATTTAAATATTGCCTCATGGCAATTTCAGGTCGGTCCTATTCTGTATCCCGCTGGTGAACCAGTAGCCTGTTGGGGTCAGGCTGATACTGCTACTGCTGTTGGTAATGAATTTAATAGAGGTCAGTGTGCGATGGAACTTGCTAAGGCGGCTGGAACAATGAGTAAGACTAATCCCACAGGTTTATTATCTGCGATTTCATATGGTTGTGATACAGTAGGATTAACATCTGGTCTTAATGGTAAAGTTGTTGGTGGGTTTCCTGCTACGGTTGCTCCTGCTTCGGGTGATAAATATTGTGTCTGTCCTTTTGGTATTTCAACTGAATCCTTTAAACGAGATGTCGCTGAATCGGGAGTTAATACCGTTTCATTAGCGACAGATACAAATCTATTACTGAATTGGGGCACTTCTGGTGGCGTAGTTGATACAGCACCAGCAGCAGATTTTATAATACACATCTGGTGTCTGTTTGATCGGCACTTTTATTTTAACGCAGATGGATCTATTACTTATTCTGATTAAATCTATTTAAAAAAGAAGTTTGTTAATAAAACAAGTAAGTGATAGATATTAAATTAAATTTTTTTTCTAAATTTAAGTTAGTAATGGAGAAATTAGATATTTGTAATGTTATTGAAATACAAAAAATTAGAGAAATTTTAATAAATCAACCAGACTTACTTATTATGTTTGAGATATTAATCAACATCGCTAATGTTAGGATCAACGAGGAAAAACCCTGTCTTTCGTTGCCATTAGAGTATAACGAAGAACCACCATTATCTGATCATTCTAGTGATTCCGATGTTAGTGATGATGATTAATCATGGCTTTATTTTTTAATATAACGATGAATTTATAACAAAGAGCATCTGTTAAATTTTTAAAAGTTCTTGTTTTATATTTATCTTGATGAAGATAAACACAATAAGAAATTTTATTCCTTACTAATTTATTTATACCTCTGTGTCCTGATTTAGGCATAGGAATCAACGAATATTCTGGTTTTATATTAAGTCTTTTTAATATCATATTCTTTCTTTAATATAGTATTCTTTTAAATATTGTTAGAAAAGCAAATAAAAAATATAAAATAATAATATAATGGTTTGTTTTAATAAGAATCAAAATAAACTTCATAAAATAATTTTATTAATACAAGAGTTGAATAATCAACAAAAGCTGATTTTGGAATATATAGAGAGATTGGAAAAAGAGAGGAAATAATTTGACATATTCATAAATTTCTTTTTTATTTAATTCGTTTTACGTCTTCTTATCGTCTTATGAATGGTTATTATAATATACTTTTAAATATCGAGTTTAAAAGGGTCGTCATAACTTTTATA
>Ga0208644_1001701_pt1 | contig 18159 bp, 25 predicted proteins | sample VirMetDEL_Nov_18_FD_184517 | JGI IMG/M metagenome (GOLD analysis project Ga0208644, IMG submission 184517) | Aqueous microbial communities from the Delaware River and Bay under freshwater to marine salinity gradient to study organic matter... | ecosystem: Environmental > Aquatic > Marine >... | reverse complement strand
AGGCTGCCTAGATCCATGACGTAATCCCCGCCGGTGTCCGTCCATGTCTTGGCTGTTTCTTCGTTGATGTAAACTTTGTTTGCCATTTGCTATTCCTTAATTTGCGTATAGTGGATGTACTGTTGCCCCGCCGCCGCCTGCACCTGAATCAAAATCGTCACTGACATATTGCCGAAACGGATATACGCTTGTGTCCGTGTTTAGTGCAAAGTTATTTGCACGAAGTGTAGCACCGCCGCCTGCATTGGAATCTATTTGGAAATTTCCGTTTGCGGCATCTACGAATGGGTCGGATGTGAGGGTGATGTCCGTATCAGAAGCAATTCGCGAATCACTGTAAGAACCAGATGTGTTGTTGTAGAAAGCATTGCCGCGAGTAATGTACGAAGGAAAAGGAGCGTTTACATCCAGTCCGTACCCGCCGTTACCTGCGTATATGTTGTCACGGACAACAGACGTGTCGCCGAAGTCAGAAGAGCTATAAGCGTGCATCCCGTCGCCGCCGTTATTAACGAATATGCACCCTGAAACCACTCCTTCTCTTGTTGCTCCAATGCTCCTAACCCAACCGTGATCCACGTTGTTGTGAAAAATACAACCAATGCAAGTAACGTTGTATTGGTAAGTAACCAGCCCAGATTCAGCATTATTTCTAAAAATGCAATTATTAAATACAAACCCTCTACCGTTATTAACCATCCAGCCGCCTTCTGGCGAGTAAGGGTTTGTCGCTGTACAGTTTTGAATAATGCAGTTGTTAATGATTCCTTGAGGGAAATCTCCTGCGCGGACAGAAGCACGAAGCAACTGATTTACGGGGTCGCCAAACACACAATCAAAGCAGTGGTATATCCTCTTCATAGCCAGTCCATTAGCCGCAGTTTTTGAGGCGTTAGAGTTTTGCAATTTCAGGTTGCGGAAAATCATAATACTGCCGACATTTGATCCTCCCCCAAAATTACTGTCGTCTGCTGTTTGAGTTATAGTTTTGATTCCACCAGAAGAGCCCTTGAACTCGTGTGTTCCGCTAATGTTCGGGCAGGATATGGATGACGTTAAGCTCTGGTCAGTTTCCGTTTCAAAAACCCATCCCGCCGAATCTGCAAAGCATTGTCTACTATCGGCGTTATCCCATGTAGCACGCTTGCCACCAATCGCCCAAGTACGACCTGACTCCGTGTTTGCAAACACATCATCACAAGTAACCTGAGTCGAACTGTCAACGGTAAAAATAATACTGAACTGTCTACCGCTGGACGACTGCACCCATAGTAGATCACCAGACGATACGCCGGTCGTATCAATCCCAGTCACGACCGCAGACGATCCTGTCGTCGATGCACCAGATCCGTAGACATTTGCAGAACCAAGACCGCTGGCAGTTGTGTCGTTGCCGGTGCTGCTGTTGAATACTATTGCGCCGTTTGGTGCTGTCATTACTCAACCCACCCATCAGCCATTGATTGAATAGCGGCTTGCCAACCATCGACTTCACGATCATCTTTAAGGACGGCAATATGCTGATTGTAAAGGCTCCAAAACTGTGCATCGTTATCTTGTAGCGTCTCGTCAATCTGACGTTGACGTTCTTGTTCAGCTAACTTTTCTTGGCGTGCAATCCGCTCTGCTTCTTCCTTAGCTTCTTGCTCAGCAATGCGGTCTGCTTCGGCTTGTTCCCACGCTGCTTTAGCGTCGATGACATCCTGCTCCGTTACACCGCTGTGGGGTCTACCACCTGCCGACTCGACTAGCTTTGCCGAGACTGCTTGTAGGTCAGCAGGCAAGGATGCTTCGACACTTGCAAACTGAATCGACCTTGGATACTGGTCGGTTGCTACGCTCTGATCTGCGTAAATCCGCCCAAGGTAAAACGCAATCAGACTCTTAGCATCACCTGCTTCTAGTGATTGATAATACTCGATCAGACTTCCTGACCGCTGATCGACAAACACTGGATCGAGCAACACAGCAGCGTTGTCTTGAAGGATGTATTTACATTCTTCAGGCTGCATCGAGTATGCAGTCTTACTATTCAGGTGTGCCGCTATGTTGGCAAAGGAAATGCCTTGATCTTCTAATGGCTTTATTTCGCCTAAGTAATTGATGCTCATTTAATATTCCTTAGTTCTTCAGCGGTTGGGTCGATCTTCAAAACAGCTTGCCACAAGGATCTGCGGTCATCTTTGCACTCGGCAAGCTCTTTACTGATCTTGTCGTTCACATCTTTTTGCAATGAAAACTGTGACTTGTACAAGTGAACTATTGCCGCCGACAACGCGCCCATTCCACCAACGAGTGATGTGGTCACGGTCATGGGATCAAGGTTGGCTAAATAAGACATCTCTATTTCTTCCGCATTCGCATTTTTCTTAAAAGTTTGATAGTCGGCTTCCCATTACTTCTGGATGAAGCTGACTGATGATTGCAGTCGTCCTCATGCTCATCAACAACAGGAACGTCAACTTCTTCTACAACAGGTTCCAATTCCTTAGTTTCGATTGATTCCTTCGTTGCTGAAGGAACAGCGAAACACAATACAAGAACAAGTATCATCATGTTTCTCATTGCTCCTCCCTTGCACTGACATACTGAACTGCGACAGCTTCAAAAGGAATAGCCTTCTTTCCCCATATGATCCCGTAGCCTCCTGACTCTCCTCCCTCTCCCCACCTAGTCCCCCATGAGTTTGCAACTATCAAGCCCCATTCGCTTCCCTTGTATGCAACACCCAACGCTACTACTAAGTGTCTCCACCAGTCAAAAGCTACAGTGACAGCGCATTGAGAGACTAGCAAAGCAGATACAACACTATCCAAGTCCCTTCTTCCAACTTCCTTGAATGAAACTAACTTGTGCTTGTCTGCATTAGCCTGAACCTCAGAACCCCATCTTCTCGTCTTTGTAAACTCTGGCAGGACAGACTCCTGAGGAACTCCGTACTGCTGTACAAAATTACAGCACTCCACTCCGTAGCCTCCCCTTCGGTCTGTACCCTTTCCCCTGTATCCAACCGCATAAGCATTGAGGTCTACAGATCCAACTCCAGCTACCGCATAAGCATTCTCGATTGCAGAAATCGTCCCGTAGCACCAGCAAAGGCTTGTACTCCTCTGGTTCTTTATCTTGCAGAAACGCTTGTGGAAATGAACTGGCTGAGAACCAATCGAGTTCAGATAATCAATTCGCTCTTTCCATTGCGATCTAGGCAGACGCTCTCCGTCGAACTCAGGATAAGCTGAGAACTCAGGAACAGACTCATAATCTCTGAGAGAGTATCCACGGTATCTACCAAGCACCAACCAACTCCTTGACTTTCTCTACAGAGTCTGGCACATCAAGAACCTTGGAGGTTCCATCTATGTAATAAAGAACTAAACTGCTTCTGTCGTTCGGAGACTTTTCCACTATAGTGGACAACCACCCCTCTGAACTCCCGGAAGGCTGGTCTGTAGACATCATTCTCCTCTCAACACCCTTGCTCTCAAAGATGTCACTGACAAGAAGACTTGTTGCTATCGCTCTCTCTTCGCTGCTGACCGTATCGTCATCAATAAAGAAAACTGCTGCGGAAGGTCGCTCAACATCTGTGATGATCTGATCTGGTATCAGTCCTTGAACTTTCTCCCAGATACTAGATAACTGCCCACCTGACCACAGCATGTACGAAAGTACAACTACAACTAGAGGTCTCCAGTCCCATTGGTTCTCTTCCTTTGGCTTGCCTTTGTTCTTGGAAACCCAAGCCTTCAAGTAGGAAATGCCTTCTGAAGCCTTCTTAGCTCCAAACTCAACAACAGAAGAAACGTGCGGTAGTATTCCACTTACACAACCTATCGTCACTATTCCAACGAACTGAACGAAAGATAGTAACGCTGATCCTACAGCAACCCATAACTGGGTGTTACTGTACCCAGACTCAGGCTCTCTGTCTCCAACAATCCAATCAATCCACCCATCTCTCCATAGAACAAAAAGCAGGTACAGAGTTGCTGCACCTACTATTGTCTGGAATGTCTTGTTGTCTTTGATTGTTGTCATTAGCCTTCCTCTGGAACTGAGAACAATTTCTCTTCCAACCACTTATCAATCCACTTCATAGCAATCTTGATAATCAAGTGCAGTAGCAGCGTAGTAAAGACTGAACCAAACCCTTTCTTATTTCCAATAGAGTTCCTTGAAGCAAGGATGTCCTCCTCAGCAAGCCTCTTGGCGAACTCAACCCTTCGTGGTAATGGCATATCAAGATACTCTTGATTAACCATGTTCCACTTGGAAGCGGCTATCTTCTTGGCTCTCTTCTTGTCTTTACTGCTAACGAGCATTTCTCGCATTCCTTGAAACTTTTGATTCTGACTTTTCTGCCATACCCTAGTCCTTGGGCTTGCTGTGTTTGTTAATCAAATTCTCTCTAAGCTTCATCCTTGCATTATCGCTCTTTTTGCAAGATTCGTCTAACTTTGGATTCTTGCTTCTTGCGTTAAATTCCAAGTCGTCAACGATGTCTTTAGCAAGACGGATTTTTTTCTTTGGCCCCTTGTAGCCATTTACCTTGACCATCCCGTCAATATCAAGACCATTCTTGATTGCTGAGTGCTTCACATCATTTGTGCTGGACACCCAAGCGGATGGATCGTCGTACTTACCTAGCTGACCGTTGTAGGTTTTTCCATGAGTATTGATACCTGCTCGCTTAGCTATCTTCACAACAGATTCTAAATGCTCATCACTCATCGCACTCATTCGCTCGTTCTCCCTCTTGGAAAAACAAGAATCTGTATTCCTTACCCCCGGCGGACTCTGACTAGCAAGCATTGCAGCCATATTCGGAGACTGACCATCGCTAATCATCTTGTCATAGATGTCGCGAACACCTAGTGAATCCATCTCCGCTTCAATACTCTCTACTCTACTGCTCACTGCTGAGGCTCCTGTGCTTGTTCTCCAGCCGGTTGAGGAGGTGCATTCATCTGCATTAACCTCTGCTGATCTTCCTGCTGAAGCAAGAATGGACTGACCTCCATGTCCATAGCTCTACCCAACGCTTCCATGTATGCGTTGTATGGACCTGTAACACCTGACAACATCGCCTGCTGAATCACAGGCAAAATGTATTGACCAATGTCTGTTAGCTGTGCAATCTGAGTATCTCTGTTTGGCTTCCTAGCTGTTCCAGCCTCTACTCGATACCTGAAGTCTCTAGTGATCCGGCTTACTTCATCAGTCAATATCTGCTGCTGGAACACCATCGCTGCTGTCTGACCTACCACCGGAACCAAATCATCGTACTCAGCAACAAACCGCATCGCCTGTATTTCTCGTGTGGCAGAAAGCGAAAGCCAATCCTCGACGCGAGATGCCATGTCATCTGGACGAATGTTGATGTTCTGATGGCGATACTGAGCTTCTGCTGCGGAACGCATCTGCCTGCCAGACATTCCGTACATCAGCTCTGTTAGGCCTAGCCGTTTGTCAATCTGCTGATTAACCTGCGCGACCATGTTCCAAATGTCTATGCTAAAGTCTGGAGCTTTCAAAAAGCTAATCATGTCTGACAGCTTTGAACCGCTTATGCGCTCAAGATCAATAACAGAGAATGGACCTGTACCGCTACTCAACTGAGACCGAATGTTCTCTCCAGCCTCCTTCATGACACCAACGTAAATCTTGCTACCTGCTGCTACCTTGTCAGCAATAAAACTCATGCACCAGTTCACGAACTTCAGTTCACCGATACATGGCTTAACCATAGAAATAGGCCACACCTCGCCCGGCTTGTTGTAGAAACTTAGTCGGCAAATAGGCCAACCGCCATCACTCATGTAGTCATCCCAGAACGGAACCTCCCATGAGGTTCTCTCTAATATGAACTCCATGTCACCTGACTGCAAAACATCTGGGGCCAAGTTAAGCGGATAAGGACACTGCTCGCAGATAGCCAAGTAAACAAAATCTCCAAGCGCATCCAGACCACCAACACTCTTGTCCTTCTCATTAAGCTTGAGATTCTGACCTGCTCCTGCCTTTGAATACACCTCGTAATACTCAACAAGATCATGTGTGACACCGGCGTAACTTCCGTCACCATTCCTTGATCTTCCTGAACTGTCGGAAGAAGCTGACATCCGAGCATACTTGCCTTTCAAAGAACCCTTTGGCAATCCGAACTTCTGCTCTACCTGATGTGCTGGCTCACAAGAACGAAGCGCAATCCAAGTACAATCTCTCCAGTACTTAGCGTCTGGATCTACAAGCAAGTCTTTGTTTGATCTGTATCGGCTTCTAGCAAGCTTAGGACCTCCTCCGGGTGGCTGCTCAACCTTAACCTCAAGCAAGCCAAGCCCAGTAATGATTGCCTCAGTGATTGCCTGCCTAGCTTCGTCTTGCTTTGTCCCTTCTTGCTGAATGTAATTGCTGATCTTCTCCAGTATTAAAGCGTGATCCCTGTCGATCACTGAAGCCTTGTCATCAGCAGCCTTAACTTGATCATACTGCTGGAACAAGTTCTGAATACTCTGAAGAATAAACGGATCTTGAACCAACCCCTGATTAGCTGCCTGAACCATCCCCAAGAGGTTAGTGGCTTCTGGATTTCCAGCGTAGAAAGTATCAATACTTACTTCTGGATTAGATCGCGGGCTAACCGCAATCACTGGATTCTGATGATAGAGAACAGGACCGAACATAGCCACAGCCTCGAACAGCCTGTTCACGCTCATCTCGAACTGTGGCATCTGCACATCTGGAGACAAGAAGCCATCCTGAGAACCAGATCTAGTCCTCATCTGCGACCACATGTGATTAACTGGTCCGTCATAGAAAGACATAGCCTCATCAGCGTACTGATCAAACTTCTTCTTCCGGTCTTTCCTAGCAGCAGCGAATACTCGCTTCCATCTGTCTACAATAGGTGCAAGCGGATACTTCTGGTTCCCAGTAGTCTGGTACTCATCCATGTGGTTAGCCCTCAAGCTTTTCGATTCGTTTCTCTAGCTCTTCGATCTTTGAAGACGTACTGTCTTTCCTAAATTCCCATATAGCTCCAAGGTCGTCCAATATCGGAGCGCCCGGTGCAAGCCTTGGATCATCTCTGTGTATGCAATCTCCATATGCGTTATTCATGAATACGCAATCAATCGATCTCTCACTGATTGAAACCACAAATGCAATGGCAGCATTCCTTGATGACATTGTTCCGCGAGGGTAGATAATTACACACTCACCACGCTCAGGCTTTGGCATCCTCCACTCACCAGTGTCCACAATCTCAACTGGTTTTGGAGTAAGAAGCTCCACCAATCCTTCTTCCTTATTCTCTTTAACTAATTTTGAAACTGCTTTTTTAGCCATCGTATGTACCTTGAGGTCCAAGAATTATTGTGCTTGTTATTCCAAACGGATTCTTAGCCTCTTGCCGTTCTTTCTGTCTCTTCCTGTATGCCCTTACTCTCATCTGCCCTGCCGTCAAAGGCTTCCTCTTGCCTCTTGGCTTTATGTATGGCTCACTTACGTCTGTAAGATATGTTGCCAAATACTCAAGGCACTCGATTGCATGAGTGTTAGTTCTTCTGTTACCCGTATCTGTAACCATCCCGTTCGACTTCTTCTTCCTGAATCTCCTCATCTCCCTATCAAGATTAGGACATGCACTAAAGTCTACTAAGATTTGCGGGACTCCCGCACCCTGAACTGCCAACATTCCTCGTGTTACTTCCTCCCTATAGGCAATAACCGAACATCCGGGAATGAATCTGTTCTTTGTCTCCACGCATTTTACATCAAGAGCCTTCATTTCTCTCTCGTAGGCCTCCCTCGGAGAGACCCCCGTATCCATCGATGTTAGATTACCACCGTGAGAGTCAATCAAGAATGTCTGAAACCATGTGCCAGCAGTTGCATTGCTAATCGCCTTGGCAATCATTTTTGCCGTACACTGGCGAATGTAAATCTCACCAAACACTAAATGCCATTTTGCACTAGGAGGAGTGGCAATTAGTATTCCGGCAGCAGTGTCGTGGCCTGGGTCAATCGCAAGCCTTCTACACCAGCTTACAGGAACCTTCCTGTTAATCAGAAAATCCTTAGCCTCATGCAACTGATGACCATATCTGTCTATGTCATGCAGTGACCTGTTCCACATAGGATACATCAGAACCGAATCTGTAATCAGTTCACCTAACGCCCTCTTTCTATAGACATCATCGCCCATGCTCTTCCAGCCAGCCACAGCCGCTCTCTTGGCTTCCTCTGGTAGATAAGGGTTGGATTCCATGGAGATGCGATACACAACCGTTGTTGGCTTAGGGCCTCCCCTCTGGTGTTCCTCTTCCTGCGTCTCAGCTCTCTCAGCAAATCTAGCAATCGCATCGTTGTCGTCATGCGGAAGAGCAGACCAAATCAATCGTCCGCTCCTGTCGATCAATCGACCAGCCGCCTCTTCATAATGACGTGGATCAAGAACGTCTTCGTCAATGTGTATCAGGTCAGCTTGGTATCCTTGGTCCGGCTTAGATCTTGAACTAAATGCCTTGATCTCCCATCCAGTCTTCAGGTGAATGCTTGAAAAAACATTCTTCCCCCTGTCCTTCCATACGATCTTTTCGATCATCCTTGGAGGAATCAGTGGAGGAGCTGGCTTCGCCTCTTTCTTTCTAGCAACATCCTGAGGAACCCAAGGACGATACACTCTCCAAAGATCTGTCTCTTTGTCTCTGATGATCTTGAAAGCACCTGCCTTGCATAGGTACGGATACACTACACCACCAATGTGAGACTCCTTGTATCCAACGACAGCAAGAACACCATCTCTCTTTGGATACTTGTTGTACGGGTCTTTACCCAGCACTGCCCTAGCATCTTCGATGAAAGCAGCCAAAGACTTCCCGCCTCGGTTTCCTCCCTGAAGCATACACTCAGGAGCAGTACACTTATGAAAGTCGTCCTGAGTAGGCTGAGGAACATACAGGTTAAGAGCCTCAATCCTTCGCTTCGCTATCTCACTAGCTACACGAAGAGCCTTCTTCTTGGCAAAGCTGCTCTGCCCTATGTCCTGCAATATACCACTAGGCATACCAGCAGAATCAGTCATTCTTCACCTCCACCGTTTCTGCGTCGATAACATCTCCACTCAATGTTGGTAACGCAGTCGATGGAAGATCATTGCCCTGTTGGTACTCGACGAGGTGCTGACGCATAATCTGCAAGAGATCTCTCTCTTCCATCATGTCCAGTTGCCTCTCAGCCAAGCCAAGCTTTGTCACCTTTCCAGCCAACTGCATCATCATATCGTGGATCTTTACCCTCTTCTGACTCCCCGGATCACATGCCAAGTAAGTCGCAAAGAGATGCTTCGCCCACCCATTCACGCCACCAAACGGTTTCATCATCGCCTCAAAGACTTCATTGATGTGCGGGTCGAAGCTCCCCCCCGACGATAAGTTCCCAAGAGTCTCAAGGCCTTCCTTCTCTAACTCTTGCAATCTCGCATCAAGACTGTCTTGTTTCTTTTGTTCGTTTATCTTTGCCCTGCACTCTTTGCAGGTGTCTCGATGACCATCCCACTTGCTTTCATCTTTATGAAAGTCTTCAAGAACCTTCCGAATACCACATGACGTACAGTATTTCTTCTGCTGGTCATTCACGACCGCATCGATTGCATCTTCTGTATTGTCTTGAGTATTCATGTTACACCAATAAAAAAGCGGACGAACCAATGATGCGGCTCGTCCGCTTATGCGAATCACAGTCTAAGAAGACGAGTCCTATACAGCGTCAGGAGCAAGTTCAACTTCGACCAAAGCATTTGCTACGTTGTTCGCCTTAACAACAGTTCCAAGCAATCGACCACCGTCAGTGCTGATTGCACCAGCCGCCAATCGTCCACTTGCACCAGCCTTAATCAAGGCTCCTGCTGCAAGAGTAACTGGACTGCTTGGTTGCTTGACCTTTGTTGGGCCTTTGACGATTGCGTAAAACAAGTCACCAACTGCAACAGTGCTGTCACCCAAAGCTGGGTCAACAACAAGAGCATAACGGTCGTTAGCACTCGAAAGTGCTGTAGCTGTACCAAGGCCAGCATGTCCATTTGCAACGTCAACCGCAACGATCTCGCCTGCATTGAGAGCAGCGCTATGACTGTTACGCATGATGCGAGCGACAACTCGACGACCAACTACTCGGTTGCTCATGCCCGATGCTGCTGCAACTGCATCCGTTACAGGGAACGTGTACTCTCGACCTTCAAGTGCGGTGTTAATGTTATCACCGTCATCGTTTTTGCCTCGGATGGTTTCACCCAAGCCAAAATCTGCTACTGAATCTAGCATGTGTAATTTCCTTTATACTAGGGTGAACAAGATTAGATGTCTGCGTTTGCTTTCCAGACAACAAAGTTACGAGGCGACTTGTACTTGATGTTACTCAAGGTACTAACAACAGCATTCATCGACTGGGTGTTGATGTCATACTGAGGTCCACCTTCGTCCTCAAATAGGTTCTCAGTCAAAGACATGAGTTCCATGCAGGCGAGGTTGATTCCGAATGCGTATCCAGCAGGAACTGCATTCTCGAATCCAAGCTCGATTCCATCGAATCGGAACACGTTGCGGAAACCAAGTTCAATAAGGCTTCCCGGAGCGTTCTTGACCTCAATCGTCTGACGACCATCGTTGTGGTCTTTCAGGTCGATGAACAAGCTTCGATCCATAAACACGTTGGTGATCTGACCATCGATAGTGCTGTTACGCTGAGCATGTGTGATGCCGTAACGCAAAGCCTTCTCTAAGTCTGCACCGGGATTACTTCCGTCACCGAATGCACTGCTGTCTCGCTGAACAATCAGTGGACTCCAGAAGTCGTACTGAGCATCCTGAGTGCCTTCCGGCCAAGGAATGCTTGAGTCGTCTTGCGAACCACCGTAGGTCCCAAGGACGCATGACAGTGCTGCGTAAGTTCCCGAAGGAGCCGCAACCTTGTCGGCAGCATTCTTGGAGCGAGCGCCACTACCATCGTTGTTGAGGGTCTGGCCGTTGGTCCGCGACAAGGTTTTGAAGCCATGCCAGAATCGCTCGTTCTCAGCGTCTTCACCGTCGATGTAAAACTGAGGTGCAAGTTCCTGAAGGAGAGATTCCTTCAGTCGCTCTGCAAATCCATCAAGAACCTTGATGATTGCAGACTCTCCCTTGTTCTTCTCCATCTCGCGGCGCTTGATACTGTCGGTCACTTCATAACCACGGTAATCAAGCGAAGCAGTCTTGAACAAGTTCGTTGGAGTAAAGTTACGACTGTTCTCTCCGGTAGCTCCAACAGCCTTGTGATTCTTGTAACGAATCGGCCATTGAATACCTTCACCGCCATGACCTGTGGAGATCCGACCAGCAGCCTCCATTAGAGCCATGATCTGAAAGTTTTTCTTTGCCGTGTCTTCTACTTCACGAAGAAGCTTTGGCATCGTGGTATGCAAGGACCGCGCCCAAGCAAACCGATCAAAATTCTGAAATCCACTGGGCATGACAGCCTCCATTGCAATGTGGAACTAAAAAAAAACTACTCCGTACCACTCATCATGGCGGCAAGAGTTTCCTCTCCAAACGACATTTGACGACGACCAGTTGGGTCGCCTCCACTCTCTGCTGTCACCCCATTGAAGGACGACTGCCTAGTTCTACTTGTATTTGTTCTGCCACGCATTTCTGTTCGACGCTGTTGAGCATAGTCTGACGCAGAAGCCTGTGGATGCGATGGCGTGCTTTGACCCGGAACAATTCCCATAGCCATCTGTGCATACTGAAGCTGCTTCGTAACTGACGAAACACCATCTGCTGCAAATGCGTCCATGTGATCAAGAAACCGTTTTCCATTTTGACTGTAAATGTAATCACCACTCATCGGGTCGGTTAAGTAACGACCACTAGCCGGATCTCTCTGATAGAGCCAACTAGCGTTCTGATTGATGAAGTTATCAATGGTAGCGTTTTCTTGAGCCTGCGTCTGCTTTTGCTGATAGCTGCTCTCAAACTTGTCAGCAATCATCTGCTCTACACGCTGATCGACCGCTGCTGCAAACTGACGAGGATCTTGAAGAACCTCCTGCCACTGGCGAAGCTTTCTGTCGATGCCGAGTATCTTTTCACGAGTTTCGTCATCAACATGATCGGCAATAACACGATTGCCTTCGTGATCAACCTCAATGTATTGATTAGCCCAAGAAGGGTCTTGCCAACCATCAATAAGATCTGTTAGAGGATCTCGTTTTTTTGGAGGCTCAACACTAGGCTGTTGTTGAGACTGCTGATACTGCTGGCTATTATACAACTGCTGCTGATAGAATCTTAGCTGGTCGGCATAAGTGCTGACCTGCTGTTCTCTCTGGCGGTTGGATTCGATGAGTGCTTTGACTGCATTGTCTGCGTCATCGAATGACTGGAAACCGGCGTTCTGGAGTTCCTGCTTCCAGCCCGGTGTGGCTTCAGCGGCTTCCATGCCCCTGTCGCCTTCCTGCTGAAGAGCTAACGGGGAATGCTCTTCAGGGAGTGGATTGGAATTGTTTGCAGCTTCACTGTCTTGAGACTCAATCTCATTGACTGCTGCTTCAAGTGCTTCCTGCTCTGTTTCGTTTAGATCAACAGAGTCTGACATACTATTTTCCCATTGGTGCGGTTAAAGAAACCTTTCGGCAGTTTCATAGACAGAGGAATGTCTGCAAGTCTAAACTGTATCTACCGGCCAGCATTGAACTAAAATACATTCTACGGGGAACAACTATTTTGATGGCTATGGATTCTCAGACGGAAAAAGCACTCATGCCCCTCACGGATCTGAGGGAGATGTTGAAGAAGAAGGGAATCATTGATGTGCCTCGATCTACCGTAAGAAATTGGTATCTGTTTGGCGTTTCAACTTCTAACGGTAGAATAAAACTAAAGACTCGAAAGGTTGGAAATAGACGGATGTCGTCTATTAAATGGACTCTTGACTTCTTAGATGAACAGGAGGACTCCAACTAACACTAGCCAAGGAGGTCGATGTGAGAGTCCTTGTAATAGGAGATTGCCACTGCCCAGCAATGCACTCAAAGTACCCTGAGTGGCTGGCTGAAATATACAGCCAATGGCAGTGCGAACGAGTGGTAATGATCGGGGACCTAGTTGACAATCTTGCCCTGAATTTCCACAAGAAGAACCCAAAGCTCAAGAACCCAGTAGCTGAAAAAGAAAAGGCTCAAGAACAAATATCAACCCTGACATCCCGCTTCCCAAAGGCTGACTGGCTCCTCGGCAATCATGACATACTTCCTTGGAGATGGGCTGATGAGGTAGGGCTTCCACACGAATACCTAAGAAAGCCTAATCAAATATGGAACGTCAAGTGGAAGTGCCACCCAAGATACTCTGACCTGAAGATTGATGGAGTCATCTACAGGCATGGAGACAAAGGAAAGGGTGGAAGGATGGCTGCACTTGCCAATGCCAATTCTGAACATACCTCACTCATTCAAGGTCACTTGCACCAGCAGGGCGGCGTTGAATGGATAGCTAACTCTAAGCACCGCATCTTCGGATGCCAAACAGGATGTGGAGTCTCGGACAAAAGCCTGCACTTCGAGTACGGACGAAAGTTTAATCAAAAGAGTGTTATAGGATGTGCCGTATGCGTTGATGGAGAAGCGGCGTACTTTGAGCCAATGCCAGAAAAACTGATTAAGTCAAGCTAATCTTTTCCTCGGAAGACGACTTCTTTTTCTCTTTCTGTCAAGCATGTCCGCAAGTTTTCTCTGCTGATAGAAACGTGGGTCAAGACTTATGTCGCAACAGCATGTTGGATTAGGAGGATGGTCACTAACACGAACTACTATCCTCCTCTTGCCACGTTCTGCCTTAACGTAACGACTAAGGCTCTTTGGACTTCGGTGGGTCTTTACGATCCAACCTCTCCGACGAAATGTCTCTATAACCGACCGGACGACCCTTGCTATTGCCTTCGCGTCCCCAGTCGATGTCGTCATAGTTGCTCTCGAATTGTTCTCTGTTTACCGGGCGAAACGAATCACCTTTTCCATTCTTCAAGTCCGTATCTCCATAAGGGCAATTAAAACAACCCATCCCGCAGCAATAACCACGAGAAAGAAGGAAATCTCTAGTCAGTGGTTTGCCCATGAGAAAGTAAACTCAGATAGTCTTCCCAACTAATGATGACGTGGCTCTTTGCCTTGTCCTCTCTGAAAACAACAGCGTCCGTATGCTCAAGAAGGTCTACCATATCACGCAAACCCTTTAGTATCGTCTTCCTCCTTTTGGCCTGTATCTTCTTGCCATCAATAACCAAGTCAACTTCTTCGTGAAGCCCAAGCGATCTACCATCTGAAGCCCAAGCTCTCTTGGCCTCCAACCCAATGTCCTTAGCCTGATTGACAAGCTCTCTCTCGTATGTGTTGCCTTTGACTTTATTCTTGTGAGTCATCGTCATACCAAAACAAAGGACTTCCCGGACCTACATACGCATCGAATATGTTGTACTGACACCACTCAATAGCCTCATCGTAGTCAGCACAAAACTCTAAGCAGTTCTCTATGATAATGTCCTGATCATAAACAAGCTTGAACGAAGACTCCTGAAGAGAATGATTGTCTATTGATACACCTACAATAGCATTGTCGTGACCATCTATGATCATGCACTGAAGATGCGGGAACGCTTCAGCAATCGAATGAGATATTTCCAGAAGAGAAGTAACCTTTTCGTCCGCACACTTTCTATCGCAACCGCATTTTTTTCCAGAATCTTGACAACTGCTCATCTCCAACTCCTTACCCTTACCGTTATGCCGTCTGATGTTGTTGCGGTTGCATCACCGCTAAGTTCATAACCTCTTGAGCTATCGGGAACGCATGTGCTTGGACTACTCGTCCTTCCCCAGCCAACGCCCTCGAATCGCCCAACTGTGCTGCCTACATGACCAAAGATTCTATGCTCTGCCATGTAGTTAGCTTCTCTCTGACACCGCTCTTGGTCTGAGCAAGCGTCTCCCCATATAGAAAGAAAAACAAAAGCAAACGACATCAATCATCTCCCCGATAAGAAGTAACCTTGTAAGTCGTAGTCGGTTCAACCAAGTGATTGAATATTGTAAGACCTGAAACGTCACGAGTCTGCACAATTCCAGAATAAGAATTTACTTCAGCTAAACGCCTTGCAGCTTCTGCATGAGAAACGTCACCCATGTCAACCCACTCACTCTTCATGCTCTTCTGTTCAGAAACAAGCCTAGCTAACCTTTTGACCGCCATTAGAAACATCCTCCATCTTTTGTTTAACTAACTCGTAAGTAGCCGAAAGTGCGTGTACCTTTTCCATCATCGCTTCAATCGATGCGTTAGGTGAAACACTCAAATCAAACAAAGCTTTCTGCAATTTCCTTCTAGCGTTAGCAATGCTTATCCTTGTTATCAATGAGTCTCTAACGCTCCCTCCAACATTCAGTCCCATCCCCTCGAAGGTGATTCTGGCAGTTGCTATGTCATTTGGATCTTTAGTTCTCACTGCCTTGATGCAGTGCCTGACCCTAGTAGAGAAAAGCTCATCCTCCTCAATGTTCGACAGTATGAACTCTCTGTCACCATCCTGAGCCAACACCATACCAAGCAAAACAAGTTCCAACATGTAAAGCTTGTGTTCCTGCATACTTTTCAAAACTTCCATTAAAGATTCCTACTTTGGTGAAGGCGCAACGCTACCGCTATGCGCAAGTGACCCGTTTCACTTGGCAGGGTGCGAAGCGCATTGGATTCCTACTTCGGAGCCAGACGCAACGGGCTGAGTGCTATGACCTCTCAACCGGCGATTGGGTTAGGTTCGCCTACCAGACCTAAAGCGAGAGGGAGAGAATCGAACTCTCCTGAGGATGCGCCAGCCACTCGCAAGAAAAGATTGTTAGAAAGGAGCGTCTGCATCACTAGCTGCGCTGGACGAACTAGAAGGAGAGTCCTCTTTCTCGCTCAGCTTCAGACTCATGTACGTCACTCCCTTCTTCGATTTGCGAATCCAAGAGGCCACGCTGTACTCCACTCCCTCCACTACTACGCTTCCGCGATACTGTGGCTGCTTGTTCTCCTCCGTTGCCTTCGTGTTCTTGAACAACGCTCCCGACTTCTCGTTGTTGTACTCCATCTTCTTTCTCCTTTATATGCTTGAATCTAAGAACATAAGCCTCTCGGCACTCTGCCATGAACTCTTCGTCCAATGTGTGAGGCATCTTGTGTATCGACTGAACTCTAAGAACTTCACCTAAGAACTTCAACGTGTGTAAGGATGTACAGTTCTGAAGTGCAAAGAGAAGTTCCTCACGATTGACTTCTGTCTTTTCGATCATATGCGTCTCCTCTCATAGAAGGTCTTGACAGTACTCTTCCATTCAGACTGTCGTGTTGGAAGGACTACACCGGATACTTCGTGAGGCTTGAGGACTTTAACACCCTCTATCCTTGCCTGACGTTCTGCTTGCCTATAAGCGAGCTGCACCGTTCCATTCCCCTTCCCGTTACGAAACGCATAAAGCTTTTGACGAAGTATGTCGTCAAACCTTTTACGCCGCTTATGCTTCGTCAGTCTTCCGACCCTACGCTCTGACAGCGTGCCGTCCAACTCGCGAACCATACGGACGCTTCTGGTGTGCTTGTTTCCACACTCGTAACAGATTCCACCGCCAGACCTAGCCGCCCCGCAACGAGGGCAAATGATAGGCTCAAGTCCATTCCCTTTGGCTTGTTGCCTCTTGGTCTTTAGCTTCTTCTGCATCGAGTTGTTCGTGCATCCAAGCTCCCACTCCCTGTCCACAAAAGGAAAATCATGCCTGTCCGTTGATCCTGAGTGATCTTGAATAATGACATGATCGTAATCTGAACAGTACCTAAGTACCCTACCGACACTCTGAAGGTAAGTGCTTAGGCCCGCCATCGTAGAGCAGATTATGCAGTGGTATAGCCACGGCATGTTCACGCTCTCTCTGAGTACGAACCTATTGTGGACGATCTTGAACGTCCCGTCCTTGGAACCTTCAATGACCTCTTGTCGAGCATCCACTGTCGAGTCGTATTCGTCAACACCTGAAAAGTCTTTTCTGCACATAACGACTCTAGTTCCGTCGATAGATGCAGTCCGTACTCCCTTCTCCATGAACTTGTAGACGTATCCAGTTGCACTAGCAACGTCCGGCGCGAACAAGACAGCAGGCAAGGCATTAGGGTTGAGCCTTTTCCATTCGTCGTAAACGCGACCGTGGATAGATTCGATAGCATTGATCCTCGCATCAATCGCTGCTGAGATCTCTCCTGAAGATTGAATCTTCAAAACCTCACGATCATTCCTTGCGATACACGCAGGTATCTCTGGAACGAACACTTTTGCTGGCAAGTGTGCCTTGCAATCAATCAACTCTGCGAATGTCGGACCCTGAACCAACTCATCGTATACACCTTCAAGACCAACTGGAGTTGCTGTGTATCCGATAATCGCACGACACCCTGCCTTCTTGTGCGCCGCAAACACATCCTTTGCCTGCTTCGACACCATCTGGTGCGCTTCGTCAACGATAACAATGTCAGCGTCGAACACCGCACCACCACGGGATGCAACTGTTTGCAACTGACACACTTGAACTCTAGCAAAGAAATCCTTCTTGGACTTAAATGCAGATGCTATGCCTCCATAGCGTATGTTCGCATCGCCAAGCATATCCATTAGCTGCTTGGTGTTCTGAATGCGAACCGAATACACAGCGACCTTCAAGTTGTTTTTGATCGCTCCCTCAATGATGCGCCTCATCATTAAGGTCTTCCCAGCCCCGCATGGCGCTACAACACACCAGCGGTAGCAACCCTTTACCCAGAGTTGCTGACACGCCTGATGTATTCTCTCTTGGTGGGGCCAATATGACTGATTCATATAGCCTCCAGTCGATCCTCCAGAAGATTAAACATCTTGTCTAACTCAGGTCCTACCATCCCAAGTATGCCTGCGTTCTTTCGGAACTTGATGAGACCCTCCATTGCACGCTTTGCATACAACTTCCGGTCATCCTGACTCATGCTTTCCACTATAGTGGACTCTTCTTTTGGCTTTTGTTTGGGTTTGTCAACATCACCCTTCAGTTTGGAAACTGATGAAATG
>Ga0208644_1001700_pt1 | contig 18162 bp, 20 predicted proteins | sample VirMetDEL_Nov_18_FD_184517 | JGI IMG/M metagenome (GOLD analysis project Ga0208644, IMG submission 184517) | Aqueous microbial communities from the Delaware River and Bay under freshwater to marine salinity gradient to study organic matter... | ecosystem: Environmental > Aquatic > Marine >... | reverse complement strand
GAGATCATCGACGACGCCCGCATTCGGATGGACGACCGACTGAAGCGTGTCGAATCTGCCGAGGCTCGCGTCGCCGAGTTGGAGGCGTGGTACTCCGCATCGCAGGAATCGCAGCGCGAGCTTCTGGAGCGCATTGCCCTCGCCGACCGGCTGGCGAGCGAGGTTGTTTTGTTCCGCGAAGCCGAGGGTCTGTATTGCCGGAAGGGATGCAACGGAGACTGTTCTGCTTGTGGAGTCATAGAAGCCCTCGCCGCCTACAAAGCCGGGGAGGGGAAGTGATGAGTGGTGACGAAATGTACGACGGACTCGACGAACGAACGCGAAACGAATTGAAGTTGGAAGCCGCCGAGTCCGCACTGGCCGACCTGCGAGCCCTCGCCGACCGGCTGGCGGAGGCGGCTGGGCCAGCAATCGAGCAGTTGTATAGCTATGACCACGGACCCGGCTTTTGGGCGGCGCTGCCTTTAGAGAAAGCCCTAACCGCCTATCGGGAGGTGGAGTGATGCCTAAGAAGTGGGACCTGATTGATTTACTAGAGCGCGGACTAAATGCCGAAGGTTTCGATGGCCTCTACCACGAGGATGGGGACTGTGCGTGCGAGACGGGAAATCTCGCCCCGTGCGGAGAGCCCTCTCCTTCGTGTGCTGCGGGGTACAAGACTTTTGAGTGCCCGGAAAGGCTGGACCAAGATGCGGAGTTTTACATCGTCTCCGAACTACCAGCAGCGCGGGAGGTGGAGTAAAAAGAAGCCGGGTTGGTGGAACTGGTATACACAGCAGACTTAAAATCTGCCGACCGTTAGGTCATGCGGGTTCGACCCCCGCACCCGGCACCATGCTCCCGTAGCTCAGTTGGTTAGAGCCCCGTTCTTATAAAGCGGTGGTCGCGGGTTCAAGTCCCGCCGGGAGTACCAAATTTGAAACAAGGAGAATGCCATGGGATGGCAAGTAGATTGGGAAGGTGTGGACGGAACGTGCAAGGACAGCGAGTGGGCTCAGTATCTGACTGACCTGATAGATATTGTCCGAAAGGTCTCAACGGAAAAGGCCGCTTGCTCTATCTCCATCCAGAAGGTTGATGAGGAGGATTAATCATGGGCAAAGTCAAGGACATGGATAGCAAGGAAGAACGGATGGCTCAGATCCACGATGAAATTCAGGATCTACAACAGGCAGTGTCTGATCTGAAGATGCGATACCGCAACCTTGTGGATCAGGAGCAGCGCCGGGACGAGAGCTACGCCAATGAGATGAAGCAGAACTCAGTTGTCGAGTAGTGCAGCCATGTTAGTTGGTATGCTACATTGCAACTCAAGTCACGAATCTATCGTGCAAAACAGGAGAATGTAAAATTGGATGCTGCACAGCGTCAGCTAGTAATTTCCCTACCTAAGAGTGGGGGGCAGAGAGTGAAGGACGCTCTCAAGCAGGTTGCCTCAACGAACCACCGCACTGTGAGCAACCTCACCTTCATCATCATCAGCGAGTGGCTGGAGAAGAACGGTCACCTCGACGACGAGGGGCTCCCGTCACCCGACTCTGAAGGCGAGTTCTAAATCCATGAGGCAAGACACGCTGCGTGAGCTTACGAAGTTGATGTTTGATCTTCGCAGCAAAGCGTGTGTTGCCCTGGATGCAGGCGAGACTGTGTTCAACGTGGAGCAAGCACTTGAGTCTGAACTGATTCAGTTTGTCCAGTTGAGCGGGGAGAATGAGTCACTGCAATTCGTTATAGACTGGATACTCAAGGATGTGCATTCGGCTTAGTAAGGAGAAGTAAGAATTGTTCACCGGCAAGCAGAACGAAAAAGAAGTTGTGATGCAGCTTGATATTGACGAAAACATGTTGTGGGACGAAGAACTGACCAAATTAGGGACAACGGAACTACCTTATTCTCTGCTGTTCTGTTCAGACGGAAGTGTGATCGTTGGATACGGGAACGTGGAAATCCAAGAAGTACGCTGGTATCCCTGCTTTGAGATGGTCAAGTTCTACTCAACCAAGTTCGACATCAATAACTACATAGAGTTTGTTCCAAACATCAATACGATCTCCACTATGTACCTATTGCCGGGACCGCCTGAGTAATAAAAAGCCCCGCCAGTTAATTCTGGCGGGGCTTTTTTTATTTGCCCTGCGATCCGATCACTCTCCTCGGATCCCTGAACATGTTTGTCTTGTAGAAATGCGACAGACTTTCTAGGCATGGGAGCAAGAGCTTCGCAGCTACCTCGGCGAACTCTTTCTTTTCAGGCTTAGACCTTGGGAAAGTATGCGCTGAGTCAATGAACTTCATCAGTACAGAAGCTCGTCTTTCTCCGCATTCGTTTACCACCCATCGGTATGGGGATGAGAAGCACATGCGTCTCTCCGCCATATGGTTAGCTGCCTTCCTAGCTGGCTGATGACTCCCATCGGAATCCAGTATTGGACTCGACACATAGATCCCAGACTTTGAAACATCCTCCATGAACAACACCGCTGCTTCATGATGTGGTTGCTCGATCATGAACTCGATGAACAACACATCAAAGATAGTTTGATCAGAGACCTTGAGCTTCTTGATGTAACCCTTGATGTCTACCGACTCTTCACTCAGCGAGAACTTCTCTCTCTGCTCAGGGGTCATCAAGATCTCAGAAATCAAAGTCATCGAAGTTCGTTTTCGATGCTTCCTTGATCGTCTTTTCATTTGCAATTCTCCCCTCAAAGTTGACGGAGAAGTTTCCGTTCAGTGGATTGAAAGCCATATCGCAATCCCCAATCGAACCGATCCATGGGAAGCGAGCCTTCCAGCAGCGAAGCTTGGAAATACCATCATCCATCCGGTCAACAGTGAGACCTGCATCAGCGATGTTGAAGAACGCCGATGAGCCAGCGACATCGTAACCACTAGGGCTAGGCACCTTCCCGTCTGGTGCCCGATACATCTTAGTGGGGTGAGCACACAGGATGACGGCACAGTCATGATCCTCGGCAAACCTCTTCAGTCCAACCAAGAGCTTGTTGATCTGCAACACACCCTCAGCCCCATCTTCTGCGGTGGTGAGGAAGTTGTAAGGATCGATCTGAACAATGCGCGCCCCAGTTCTCATGATCGAGATAGCAGCACGCTCCATCACTGAGTTGATAGAGGTGTCCGATGTATCAAGGAAAGTGAAATTGTTCTGAACCCAATCAAGAGCAACCTCAAGCTCATCCTTGTTCATCTTGTACTGACCATCGAATGGCTTGCCGAGGTAGACCGAAGCCATCTGGAGAACATGAACTTCGGTAGGAGTCTCAGCGGACATAATCACCGATCCCCAACCAGTCCGGCTTGCCAAGTTCACACTGAGCCAAGTCAAGAAAGAACTCTTCCCTGACCCCGGAATGCCGGTGAGGATGGTGAGTGTCTGCGGGTTCACCCTATAGACCTTGTCCAAGTCAGGGATCCCCATTGAGATGCCTCGATCCATGCCATTCTCATAGAGAGACATGGCGATACTTCGGAACTCCTTCGCATCACGGATGCCACTGACAGGCCAAGGCGTTGCACGAATCAGCGTACTCGAAAGTGCCTCGGCCCCCTTCTTCGTGAGGACTTCGTTCGCATCCTTGCAGTCATCGTCATAGGAGACAACCCAACACTTACCTCGACCAACACGGCGAACGATCTCTTCTGCAAGGATCTTTCCGGGTTCATCGTTGTCAGTCGCAATGATGATCCTATCCGCCTTCTCGATCTTTTCCCTAGCGTTCATCAGGTAGTCATACCGACGAGACGAGATCCCGGTACTGGGCTTACTCGGTGCCCCACTCGGAACACTCACTGCGAATACACCGATCTCTCTGTAGGAAAGAGCATCGATCTCCCCTTCGCAGATAACCAAGTCACCTTCATCGAAATGCTGGATGCCCCAAAGCTCTTTGGCTGATCCCGTTTGAGTGAAGTTCTTATCGAGGTCACGCCACTTGATCGCCTTCGACCCATCAATGTGGGTGTACTTGAAGCCTACGCATGTTGTGATCTCGCCCTTCGACCTGATCCATACATCTCCACAGACAACATCACTGGACAGTGTTGTCTCAGGGGATATGCCCCGATGCGCCTCCAGCCACTTGACGTACTCCTCAGTCGGAGGCCCGTACTCAACATCAAGATCCTTAGGTGCTGAGTTGATCGGGACAATCTCCGCTTCCTGAAAGTCGTAATCCAAATCCAAACCATCCCCCTTGAAATTGACCCTTCCCTTTTCATCACAGTGCCAGCACATATACAAGGCATGGTCATCGTTAACTGTGATCGAAAGAGTTCTCTCGTTCTTCTTCTTCCTGTCTGGGCTGCACGCGGGGCACACCGCGCGGACACTCCGGCCCATACCATCAGGAACAATCCTGCTGCTTATGTAGTCAACAATTTCTGCGCTCAACCTATCCCCCCTGAGTTCGCAAGACTCTTCAACATGTTTACGCATTGCTTTGCAATCGGCTCACGGGCTGCGCCTTGAATCTCATCAATGCCCCTGAAGACATCGGTGACCCAATCGTCATCCCATCCACTTGCATCGCACATCAATCGGAACTCTTCAGACTCGATCCAATCGAGAACCTTTAATCTGTCTGCTCCGTCATCGGATGATCCCAGATCGCTGAGAGCGGAAGCGATGACACGCCGAGCGAGCTTTGAAATTCCGGCAGAGGCTTCACGATGATCTCGCACCTTGGATTCCCCTTATCCAATCCCCACAAAGCCATTGATGCTTTGACTTGTCGGTCGTTTTTGTATGCATACCCCTGCAACAAATCTTGTACGAGGTCTATGCATGCAAGGTCTGGTCTCCTGCTCGCATACCAAACATTCACTTGTAGAGACACATCACATTCATACGGATCTTCCATCGGAACACACTGGCTTTGAAACTCTCGTGAGTAAGCCATCGCCTTTGCAGACTTGATGATCCTTGGACTTCCCTTGACTTTTATGATGCGCCTCTGGTTCTTTGCGCTTGCAGGCTCACCTTGAATAACACAACGAAATTCGTTTTCCACTGTTGCTTTACCCCAAATAGAAACTACCATGCACCCTCGCGTAACCGAAGGAAACAAATAAGTGAAGACAACCAATAAGCATCAACTCCCTGAAGCCTTCATGCGGTTCGCAGAGAAGAACGCTTACTCGAAAGGCGATGCCGATATCTCGGTGACATCTTTAATCGATAGCCCCAGAGTGTTCAATCTTCGCCAGCATCACGATGAAGAGATATCTCAAGACATCAGCGAGCAGGTCTTCTCCCTACTCGGCACCGCTGTTCATCTAGTCCTTGAGCAGGGAGCAAGTAAGGACTCGATCGCAGAAGAGCGCATCTTCCTAGACCTTGAGAAGTCAGGAGGCAAGAGGCTCAGGCTGTCCGGCGCGATTGATTTGCAGACCCCCAGCAACGGAGGTTGGATCCTCAGCGACTACAAGACGTGCAGTGCTGCAACCTTGATGTACGCGCAAGAAGGCAAGCCTGAATGGCATAAGCAGTTGAACTGCTATGCGGAGCTTGTTGAAGAAGGCAAGGGTGAGAAGGTTGTTGGCCTTGAGGTCATTGCAATTTGCAGAGACTGGACTGCCTCAAAGGCTTACCAAAGAGGCTACCCTGAACTGCCAATCGTAAGGATCAGCATCCCCATGTGGACAAGCGAGCGCCGCAAGGAGTACATCGAGAGCAGGATTCAAGCTCATCAAATACAAAAGCTTTGCAATGCTCAGGATCGATGGGCTAAGCCGGGCAAGTTTGCAGTGATGAGAGAGAATAGATCAAGAGCAGTCAAGATCTTTGACACAAGGAAAGGAGCAGAAGACTACATAGAAGAACTAAGAGGAGGCGGATACTCGGTTGAGTACCGCCCCACCAAGCACATAAGGTGCGAGAATAACTACTGCCAAGTGGCTGACTTTTGTGACCAGTGGAAGGACATCAAGAGCAGTCAAGAATTAGGAGAGTAAGATGGCAGCAAAGAAGACACAGGCAGATACTGAGAATCCCACCATGAAGGAGGTGTGGGACACGCTCAGTGCAATCAATGTCAACGAACACACAGAGTCCAAGATGAACCTGACGTATTTGTCTTGGGCTTGGGCGTGGAAGATCCTGAAGGACAACTACCCGAACGCAACGTATGCGTTTACTTCGCACCGGGACAACGAATACGAACAGGGCAACATTGACTACATGCGATACCCGGATGATAGCGGTTCAGTTTTCTGCACCATCTACATTGGCAAGCATGTGAAGGAGTCGATGTGGCTACCTGTCATGGACAACAGGAACAACGCAATCAAGGACCCGAACGCACGGCAGATCTCTGATGCAAAGATGAGATGCCTTGTGAAGTGCATCTCGATGCTTGGACTTGGCCTGTACATCTATGCAGGAGAGGATCTCCCTGATGAAAACAGCAATGCTTCTTCTTCTAGCAATGCAAGCAGCAGTGATAGTTCAACTGCTTCTGAAAAGGCCAAGCCAAAGGGCGATCCAAAGCAGGAGAAGAAGGCAGGAGAATCGAGTGAGGAGGTTGATGAAGAGGACAAGGTGACGCTCGTCCTTACTGAGTTCGTCAAGGATACAGAGACGACTGAGGATCTCTTCAAATTCTTCAGGGACAACCGGGAGGTCATCGATACTATCGAGGTCCGTAACCCTGAAGAGCATGCAAAGATCATGAAGGCATTCGCCTCCAAGAAGAAAGAACTTGCCGCTGGTTAGCGGACAAGCCAATAGAAAGGAAAAGAAAGATGGCTGACTACGACAACACTCAGAACGATCGGGCGAGGCTGTTCCTCTACCCGAACAAGTACGCAAAGACCGATCGGCATCCTTCGAGGACGGGACCGGGAGAGATCAGCAGGCTGGCTCTCAAGCGTATCGTCGAAGCCGCGAAGGCCAACGACGAGGATCCGATCCGGCTTCGCGTTGCAAGCTGGGAGCGGACTAGCAAGAAGGGTACTGAGTATACATACGTCACCGTCGAGCCCGACGAAAAGGTCGCGCAAGAGGATGACAGCGATATTCCGTTCTGATCTAAGGAGCGGTATAATCGCAAGAGCCTGAGAGGCACGTTAGTGGAGAGTCAGGCTCATGACTAAAAGGTTGGGGGAGGTCAGGTAACTGGCCTCCCCTTTCCGATTGGAGACTCAGTGACAAAAGAATTCGATTCAGTCTCTAGACCCTCGCACTATGTAAAGGGCAGGATCTACGAGCCAGTCAAAGTGATAGAAGATTGGGGACTTAACTATCACTTGGGCAACGCACTCAAGTACATAAGCAGGGCAGGAAGAAAGACTGACTCTGCTGAAGATATAAAGAAAGCCATCTGGTACCTAAACAGAAGGCTTGAGTACGAGCAGGAGAAGAGGGAAGACTTTGCCGATCTCTACAAAGCAGGACTGGAATAACTTGGAAGCAGCACCTCTCGGACTAGAGGAGGGATTCGCAAGCATGACTCCAAGAGACATGAAGTTCTATAGGAAAGGATTCGAGTCTGCCTTCAAGCTCATGTGTGAGTATGTAGAAAATGGAGTTGACTTGCAGACTGCAAGGGAGAACGCAGAGAAGATCATGAGCATCGAGAACAACTCAAGGGCAGTGCCGAAGGTGCGGCCCTAGATTGAGTCAATCGCACTGCAATACCTTTCTATCTGAGATATCCACAACTCAAGATCTTTATACTCACTAGCTAGGATCATCCGTTCTAAATCCCCCACCACTTCCTCGGTTACGCCGGGGCAGGGTGGGGGATTTTTTGGTTTAGGGCTTACGCACCCGAGAGCGCATCCTTGCGACAAGCTCACTGCCACGAGCAAGTGGGCGAGACATCTCATCCTGAAATCTCTGGATGATCTCGACGTTCTTCTCCGCACGTTCAGCCCTCTTCTTATTCTCGGCAGAGTCATGAGCAAGTTTCACAACGAGAAAGATGAGCATGCAAATCAAAACCATGCCCAACCCAAATGCAAGGAGAGTGTTCATGGCCCTACTCCGTAGTGGCATTCCTCGCATTACCAAAGTTCAACGCAAGGACATCAACGATTTTTCTCAACGAAGCAATCGCACCACTAGCCTGCGTGGCCTGCGGGAAAAGAGCAGCAACCGCTGCCGCAACACTGATCACAGTAGTCGCCACATTAAAAAGACCCGTAACATTAAGAGCAATCCATTCCATTATGTTCACCTTTCAAAGGGAAAATTCTTGGACTCATCGCTTCCACCCCCTTCCATGAAAGCGTCCATTATCTCACCGTAAGCAGTCCAATAGACTGGCCCATGCTCCGGCCTTTTGAATTCTACACAAGCAGCAGGCCACAAGTAAGCGTGTGTGTATTCATGGATAAGAGTCTCTAAACACTGTGATTTTGTTAGGCAGTTCTTTGAAGAGACATAGATTATGAATCTCCTGCTGTCCCTATATGTCACACCGTAAAGCTTCTTCGACTCTTTCGTTGGCCTTCCATTTGAGTCAGGCACATATTCAGGAAACTTGAACACGCACAGCTTGCCGCAAGGCCAAAGAGACTCCATCCAAGCGAGAACCTGAAAGCATCTTTGCTTTCGATTCAGCTTAGGCATTGATTGTATGCACTTTCTCTACTGTTGATGTCTCATGATTAATGAACACCAACTGCTGGCTAGGAGGCTCCGGCCTGAAGCCAGAGTCATTTGCATATCCGTTATGCCCAACCGTGCAACCATTGCTGACATGAGTAAAGAAGGGAGAGGAAATCACATTGGAAGAATGATGATGACCTTGCACCCAAAGGTTGAATCCATAGATCTTCTGCTGCTGGTTCAGCCATGTCCATCTGGGAATCATCACGCCAGAGGAGTTCTCTTTCATCGAAGCCCCTCTTGCATGTCCGTGATGTGTTGTTGTGACAAAGTCACCAACGGTTGAAGTTGTGTAGTAAGTCCTAGCTATATGCCAATCCGGCTCCGAGTAAACCTCTGAGAGCCGTTGGTACATAGCGGTGTCGTAGCTTCTATCGGCAGACATACCCATCTGCATCTGCTCAGTATCTCGATCGTGGTTTGACACATCACCAGTAATGCTCACCGAATCGCATGGCTGCTGTTTGAGTAGGCGACCAAGCTCTTCATGAAGCATTGAGTATACGACTTCCATCTCAACCAAAGGTTCGTAAGGCGTGCTTCTCTCCATCTTGTAATGGAGGTCTGCATTCACCATAAAGTCTCCAAGCAAAGCTATCTGAAGATGAAACAAGTCAGAGCCTCTAGACTCAGCCTTCAAAAGAAAAAGAGCCTGATCCAGAATGGATCTGACTCTTTCTCTGCCGATCTCTTCATTATGTTCGTTGCCGTTTGAAGTCGTGTCTCTTGCAACAATCTCTGTCAGGTGAATGTCTGAAAGTGCGAGGAGAGCACTCTTCCTTTTCCTGCCCTTTTGCTTCGGGATCCTTTTCTTCTTTGGATCAGCCAAAGCTTTTAAGTTCTCTAAGGCTTCAACTCTCCCCCTAAGGTGGTGGTTCTCCTCATCCATCTGCTTGAGGTAAGCCTTGAGCTTTCTTATCTCCAACCTTTCCTTTGCATTAAGGAATGCCCTTACACCACCTATCCCATTGCCACTCAGAACATCCGTAGCTTCTTGGTGTAACGACTCGGCCTTCTCAAGTATCTCTTCTACTTGATCTATATCACTCTTCTTCTTCGACATATTTTCTTAGCACCGAACGGATAGTTGTGATCGAGCCCGGAGGCCCTCCCAAAACTTCCTTACACTTACTAACCACATGAGTTAGGGGTAAGCCTCTAGCCATAGAGCGACGGACTGCTTGGATGAACACTTCCCCTTTCTCCGGGTTCTCGTCCATCCACTTCTCTACTTTGCTTTTCTTCTCAGATTTGACCGAGATCATTTCAAGAATATCGTCAGCACTGGGAACTTCACTTTTCAATATCAACTACTCCCACCAAATGCTTTGGGGAGTCTTGAGAAAACTTCTATCCGTTTCCTTTGCAGCATTCGGAGTCTCTCTCCCTTTTCTTTTCTAGAAAGATCTGAGCGCAGCACTCGATCACTCTCAGACTTGATCAGCTTGAGCCTCTTGTCAGCTTCACGAACAAAAGCTCTAGCCCGCAAGGCTTCAGCGTTATCCTTCATGTACTCATTGACTCTCGACGGATCGCGAGTCTTAAGTTTATTGACGGTAGTGACAACCCCTTCAACTTCATCCCGCATTCGGTAGTAGTCTTCGGCGTAACCTCTTCCAAGGTTGTTAACCAAAAACCTCTTGAAGAAAGGCTTCTGAGTTACAAGCTCTTCTGCCTGATCGGTCAATCCAAAAGCGGGCCTGTTGAAAACAACATCCGTAAACAAGTCTATGTAGTTCCAGCCTGAGCCGATGTACCCACGCATGAGATTGTCTATCTCAAGAGGAGACATGCCAGCCCATTCAGGCAAGACATTCCCTGCCGCCCTAGCTATAGCGGTCGTGCTACCTCGGTACTGTTCTGCCTGATCGAGCTTCTGCATGAAGAACGGAACAATCGGCTGACCAGTGAAGAAGTTATAGTTAGTAGCCTGCTCCACCAAAGGTCTTATTGCCTGAGGCAATGGGTTAAATGCCAGAGTATTCATAATCGAATGACGAACTGCCCTAAGCCCTTCACCCGTGGACTCACCCATAGCTGCCCTAGTTAACTGCTCAGGAATAATCTTGAGAAGAATGCCTGCCTCGAATGGAATAGGGATCGCTGCGAACTTGTCATTCTCTGTGGCTAGGGGTCCGAGCGGTATGAGCCAGTTATCGTTACGGCGATACTCCTCTACGTTCTCAAAGTCTTCATCATCTATTCCATGCATAAGCGAATAGAGGACTCCCGCTCCGAATAACAAGGATGCCCTGTGGAGCAACGCTCTCTTCGCTTCGTCCGGGTCAATGCCGAGGGTGTTCTCCCCTTTGTATGCATTTCTATACAGAACATCTAAGCCCTGAATGCGGGCGTTCAGGAACGGGATCGTTGCAGTGAGGAAACGAAGCATGGGAGAGTTGCCTCTCCGGCTGAAGTTCAGCACCTCCATTGCTTGGAATGCAGCCTGACCAGTCGCATGCGTGTCTGCGTACTGAGTCAAGGCTTCGCCCGTAAGTCCACGCTCCTTCCCTTGCTCCCTGAATCTCTTAAGCTCTCGATCGTAGGTTCTCTCGAATACCCTCTGCCTAGCAGCAGACTCAGAGAAATTGCCGATATCACCAAGAAGATCCCAGGTTCTAGTCAAGATCTCAGGAACAGACCCTGCATCAGAGATCCTTCTGCTGAATCTCTTCTGGATACCAGCAAGGTCTACATCCTTGAGTTCAAGACCACCCACAGCGCCAGCCTTAACAAGCCTCTGCTGAGTAGTCTGACCTCCGGCTTCCCTTTCCATAGTATCTTTGAAGATTCTCTTGAGGGAGTCAGTAGTTGCACTGATGGGATTACTCGTCGTCGAATGCGTGAGCCAACTCAATATCGCATCACGAGTAGTATTGGCGAGAAGGAAGTCGGGCATCCTAGTAACGCCCTCTCGCAAAAGTCTTGCGGGAAGAGAGAAGACCTTGGTGATCCCCTCAAGCGGGCCCTGCCCATCGAATGAACCAACCATCACATCATGAAGGAAGGGGTCTTTGACGTAGTACCGAACAGTCCTTCCATTCTCATAGACACTGATCGCACTACGCTCAACCTGACGATCAGCAAAGTTGCTGTCGTCAAGTCTTCTTGCATCACCAGTAACAACCATGTTCCTAAGGAACCTGTTTGATGCGACGTTCTTCATACCCTCGTTGATCAAGGCCATCGAGTTCTTGATGGTGGACTCGATCGGATCATCAAGGTTGCCCTCGCTGAAACCTTTGTACTTCTTGGAAGGACGTTTCGGAAGCATGCTGTTAAGCATCTTGAAATCGTCCTCAGAATTAGAAGCTCTTCTGAACTTCTCCCTGAGTTCGCCCTGCATTTCTCCAGACGTGTCCAGATAGAACGGGACATAGTCAGCGTACTCAAGCCAGATCTTTGCCTGCTCATCGTTCAAGACACCAGTCTTAACCGCGAAGTCAACCAACGACTGGTTCCACTTCTGGAGATTCGCAAAAGCAATGGGAATCTCAGGATTGTCATACCCGATCTGGAGTGCGTTCTCCATGTTCTCACCCTTGAACTGCTCAGGGATAGGCTTCCCCTGTCCATCAAGGCGATATGCACGGACAGCCCTGCCATAAGTGAAGAACTTCTCAACGTAAGAATCATTCACCTTAGCGATGGCACTGAGGATCTTGATAAGTCCACCAGTCCCCTCGTACACGCCGGGCTTCTCAACCCGTCTCCTGACAATCCCTTCACCCGGCACAAACATCAGTGCATCATCAGCGGAATTCTCAAGGGTCATGTCATTAACCATGACCGTGCCGTCCATCCAGTCACCACCCTCAACGGTGGTGAAGTCGATGGTTCCATACTTGAGCATTGCCTCAAGGAAAGCGCCAGCCCTGTCCTTCAGCATCATCATCGCATGTGCTGAGGTCGAGGCCATCTCAGGGATGGTGAGACCAAGCTTGCCTTCACTTCTAAGCTTGGCCGTCGCTGCCTTTTCATTCCTGAACACAGCATCGTACTTATCAATGTACTGATACCGGAACTCTTCCCAGAAGGGAATGTCTTGATAGTTTCGGAATGCACTCGTAAGGGAGTCAAGAAGGGATTGCTTGTCACCCCTCTGCCTCATCCCGCCCGGACCCATGTAAGCATCGATTGCCTGCTGCTCTGATTCAGAGCTAACAGCAGCAAGCCTACTTGCAGCACGTCTTCCTGTAGAGCGAGGGCCGAACGATTCGTCTTTATCGTAGAAATCTCTGACCGCTGAGGTTGTAACAGCCTCGCCCTGCCGGGGTCCGCTGGCGAAACTTCCTTCGGGAGAGTTCATTGCATATCGCTCATTTGCGTATGCAGTGATGACGTTATACCGAGGCCCCTGTATGTAGGCACTCGGCTGATCGGTGTACTTCATGACGACTACACCGGGAGCAGTAAACCCATCACCCTTCCAAGTGAATACAATCTTCTGACCGAAAGGATCGTAATGATGCTGTATCTGCCCAGAAGAAAGATCCTTGGGAGAGTTCTTTAATTGTTCAAAGAACGCAGACAGGAACTCATTAGTGTCAACATACGGAGTATTTCGGGCTATGTCTGGATTGTGTCGTTCGATGTGACGCTCACCGAATAGCTCGGTAGACCCAGCCGGTATATAGATGGGGATGCCTACACCCTTCTTGCCCATGTATTTTCCGACAGAGTTGAACCTTGAGTAGCCCCATGTCACGGCAGACATGAGCTTCTTCGGGTCACGGGTCTGAGGCACAGGCTTGTTGGGAGGCAGAGTGGGCTTGTCTCTATCAGAAGGATTTCTCTGATCATCAAGACGAGTGTCTCTCTCGAAAGAGGAACGACTAAGCGCCTGCCTTCCTCCGGTACGAGAGTCCGGCTGAGACAACGGATCCTGCCGGACAGTCTCGTCCATGGATATACCCATCTCTGCCGCAGCAGATCGGAGCATATCCATAGCCATGTCTCTCATCAATTTGGGATCAACGTCTGTCGGGATAACGCCGATCTCGCCGGGGTTGCCGAACTGGCCGGTCAACGACCTGTAAACAGCGTCAGCCAAGTTGATGCTGTTTTCTTTATTGAACTCTTCATCAGATATTCTGATCCCAAACTCTTCTTCTAAAATTCTTCGCTGTTCAATAAAGGCTTCATACTCCCAATCGACAGCGCGCATCGCATCAGCCAAGGTCAAGGCTGTGTCGTTGCGATGGTGGGGTCCACGAAGTACAACGCCCATCGCTCCCGCGCGGCGACCCCTTCCCCCGTATCGGTCTGTCATCTTATCGTTGACAAGGCCATGAGCCACTTCATGAGTAGCTCTCCAAGCAAGGGTGTACGCATGGTCTCTAAACGATCCCTCTTCAGCAGAAGGATCGAAGAGCCAAGCAACACCTTGGTCATAGCTTGGGGTATTGGGGTCTTGGAAGTCAGGGTATAGAGCTTTGCCGTTTGGCCCAGACTTGGGACCAAACACCCTGTACTCCCAGCCAATGCTATCAAGCCAAGGCTTGAGCTTCGCATCCACACTCTGAACAGTGCTTCCAAAAGCCTGCTCAAGGGGGTAGATGCGAAGCTCATCAGAAGTGTTGGACTCAGGGGCAGCCTCCAGTCCAAGATTTCTGTACACAGCCCTCTGAGCTTCGGGTGTATTCCTGACACCTCTATGAATATCAGAGAGTTCTAGAGGATTGCCCTCGTCTCCTAGAAGTCGGAGGCCCCGGTTATCGCCCGAGTCGAGCCCTGCTCGATCGACTCCTCCACCAAGTCCTTCACTTCGGACTGGGAGCTTCGCTCTAGAGACAGACCTTCTTCCTCCTTCTCCTTGCCTTTCGAGACCTCTTGCGACGGCTGCTTCGATCGTCTGCTCGACGGCCCCCCTACTATCACGAAGCCCTTCGACGACGCCGGGTCTGTTCTCAAACCGCTGAAGGTAACCTTGCCCATCTTTATTCTCCGTCCAATCATTGCGGGCGATCTGAATCGAACCCGGCACATATGAAACATCTATATCGAAGTCTGTTTCTTTACCAGCTTTCCTGATGCCATTCAATAGCATCGAGTTCATTGCTTGCTCTGCCTTGGCTCTATTTGAACTAGCCCAACGTATGAGCTTCCCGTTCTCATCTCTGAACGGGAGATAGATTCTCATGGCAGAGACACCATTAACTTCTACTGGTGAGAAGCCGAGATCCATCTCTGTGTTGTCTAAGACCTTCTGCCAAAGCTCAAGCTGGTTCTTGGTATCAGCAAGCTCAGGAGCTTGAAGGTCAACAAAGAAGTGGTTGGCTCCAGAAGGGATGTTCCCCCCTTCAGTCATACTTAACTCATGACCAGACCACACTTCTGTTTGCTGAAGCAGGTACCCAAGTGCATTCGCCATATCCAATGAAGTCTCAGGCGTAGCTAAGAATTCAATCTGGCTAGAGGCAGAGACTGAGTTAACCCAAGAAGATATGCCGGAATCGTGGCTGACTAGCGGCGGGCTACCAAGAAGATCGGAAGCTTTACCTAGAGCAGTGCCAATCGCTGAGTGAGTTGCAGATATTTGATTCTCTAGATCAAGGTCTGGCAATCGAGAGAAGACTTGGTTGTACGGAGCCCCCTCCCCAAACTCAAGTTCAGAGGAAATTCTATAAGAAGAACCGGCAAGAGCAGAGTCAACATTCTGGGCAGGCAATCCCATCTGGATAAGATTGACCATCCATCCAAGAGCTTGAACCTCAGATGTTCTCAGAAAGTTCCCACCAAATTCACCAGTTTCGTTCAGGTAGTCGCGAACCTCATTTAAGAATTCAGCAGAAGTTTCATACTTCGCTTCAGTCGGAGCCCTTTTCATGTCCAACTTTAAGCCCCGAAGCTGAGACTTGTTCTCGACCTTCTCTTTCAACCTCGTTAAATGAGCACCATCGATAAACCCAACATCTCTAGCTGAGTGAACATCGATAACAGCAGGCTCACCACCCAGAGGATTATCACCCATCCAAGTTCTAGTCTGCCTCCCTAAGGCCGAGTCAACAAAGTCGTAAAGCTTTTGACTCCCCGCTTCCATATCAAGACCTTCAAGACCTTGATCAATGACAGTTCTCCAGAAAGGAATAAGTCGGTCATCTGCAAGACCACCCTTCTTCCTACCTGCTTCAGTGTCTCGGCCAGTCAATACCTGCTCTCTCACCAAGAGAGCATTTTGCAGTGCAGCAGAGGGAGATGCATTCTGCTGGGCCATCAGCCAAGCAGCAGCAAATGCAGGCCCTTGGTCTCCGAAGACCTTTGCGAACTCACCATTAACTTCGTAGTACCAATTTCTGAAGTCGGTGATTTCTTGGTCACTCAAGTTCAAAGACTTAACTCTCGCCACCCAATCCTCTGGCTTGATCTTGCCAATCGGGTAAACCGTTCCGTCCTTAAACTTCAAGACACGCCTATTGTTAAGAGGCTGTCCGGGTCCAGACCTGTACTTCTTAGCCTTCTCCTGCCTCTTGACCTTCCTATTCACTCTTCCTTCTGAGCCTTCAGGAATAGAGAATGGGTTTGGAGCATTAGCCGGAAGTAATGAAACATCACCCCTTAACTCCGCTCTATCCGACTGGCTCACCGGGAGAGGAAGGTTGGCCCTCCTGCGAGCAGACCTAGAAGTAGCCGTCTCCCTAGTATCATCTTCTTCCGCACTAGCAGGTTGATCAAAAGTTAGTGAACGGATCGGAGAGCTAGGCGCAAGAACTCCAGTTCTCTCAAGATTCGCAATCGTGGAATCCTGAAGAGTCTGATCAACGTAAGCTGCGCTGGCGATGGACGCGATAAGGTCTTTGTACTCTTCCTGATGACGGCGCTTCTTGTAGTAAGCGTCACGCATCATGTCTCTCTTGAGGCGCTGCCGGAAGGTGTCACCATAGAGAGTCTGGAAGACTTCATCAGAGGAGCGGAATCCAGCACCTCGAAATGCATTCCCGATATTTAGGATTGCTCTTCCCATCTTCTGGAAGATGTTCGCAGGCTTACCTGTAACATTCTTCTTGTCCGCACCAAAGTCTTGAGCCATAAAAGCAATAGCTTCTTCGGTGAAGTCATCGCCAATCCAACCCTCGGCCTGACCTTGCTCAGCGTAAAGCTCGTTAGCTAACTGCTGGTAAGTGAAGTCAGACGGCAAAGCTTCAAGGCCACCAGCCTCTCGCTCCCGATTAATGCCTGACAGAACGGAACGCTTTATCGGAGTACGAGCAGCAGCACGCTTGAGTACGTTGTACTCACCTCGCGTGATTAACCCAGATCTAAAAGCCCAGTGAACAAGCTCATGATCAACAAGCTTGTTTGCCTCAAGAACCATCTCATCAAAGGAGAGGTCAGGATTGTTAAGAGAAGGAGCGTCGAGAGCAATTTTGATTATGCCAGTGACAGGCTCATACTTAGCTTCGCCTTCACCTTCAAGGGTGCTCACAACCTCAACCCTGAAATTATTTAACCTTCTATCTTTCGATAAGTACTTCTTTACACCCTTGGCTAGCTGTTCAGCCTTGGTGTCTGCACCGGCAGGTTTATCCTGACTGATTGGAAACTTCTTCTCCGCAAAGGCAACCGGATCTTCTAATAGTTCAGCAAGATCCTGTGCGCTAAGGCCAAGCCCCTCCTCAAGAGACCCATCTTCCAGAACTCTTCTTCCGAAAGACTCAGCGCCGCCGGAAGCCTTGTCCCTAAGCCTCTGCGCTTCGGCGTTAGCCTCCGCCTCAGTAAGAATCCCATCGTTCTTCTTTACCGGGACTCCCCTCGCTCTAGTCTTCTTGCCGGTCTCCAGACCGACCTCGTACTCAACAACGCTGAATACATCTTCCTTTACAGGGATAGAGCTTATGCCCTTCTGTCCCTGCTCTCTTCGCCGCTTAATGTCCTGTCGAGCCTGAGCGGGAGTCTTGTGGTAGGAGAGAACTCCTCCGTCCGTACCCTTGACTACCCACTCCTTACTCTTCTTGACTTCATACTCGTACTCTTTGACAAGCTCAGGCTCTGGCTTAAGCGTGGGTCCAAACGGGACAAGCTCAGACTGAAGTACGTTAGGGGCAATAACACCTGAAACTTCCCTGACAGAAAGCTCGGGTATGCCAACAGGCCCTCTACCCTTTTCCCTAACAGACTTGGCTTCGGCTAGATAATCCTTCCTGGCTTGGTCAGCTTCCTTCTTGGTGTCAAACGTCGCAAGGCGCTCAACCTGACCACCACCTCTCTTTACCTCTACAGCGTATTGCTTCTTCCGCGCCTTAGGAGTTCGCGGGACAGTTATTCGACCGGATCCATCATTAGCAATATCACCCCTAGCAATAGCCTCATCTATTGCGGGCTGGTAATAGCCATCATTCCTGAAGCCGGTGATCTCCTTAAACTTCTCAAGATCAGGATAGACACCGTTGTTCTCTAATCTCGCGTAACGGAGTACGGCGTCATACGCACTCTGAGGTACAACCACATCGATATCAGAATCAACGGAAGTACCAGAAAGAGCGTCACGAAGATCCTGAGCAACATCTTCATCTACCTGCGGTATCCCTCT
>Ga0208644_1001699_pt1 | contig 18164 bp, 25 predicted proteins | sample VirMetDEL_Nov_18_FD_184517 | JGI IMG/M metagenome (GOLD analysis project Ga0208644, IMG submission 184517) | Aqueous microbial communities from the Delaware River and Bay under freshwater to marine salinity gradient to study organic matter... | ecosystem: Environmental > Aquatic > Marine >... | reverse complement strand
GACACTATGGGGCGCGAGGAATTGAGCCGTGATGAATCATTCGTTGATGGACTGAGTGAAATGCTGACCCAGGTAATCCTGACAGCAGAATATCCTGATGGCTAAGACCATAAGTTTCAGCCTAGAGCTGACCCCACCGACCATCAACCATTACTGGAATCATAAGGGGGCTAGGCGGTTCATGTCCGACAGAGCAATCGAGTTCCGGCGCATCATTAAGGACAAATGCCTGGATGAACGGCTTGAGGGCTTTCTGGCTATCCGTATTGAGTATTACCCGCCAGATAAGCGCAAACGGGACATAGACAATATCTTGAAGCCCATATTGGATGCGCTACAACACGCACAGCTCTTTGCTGACGATTATCAGATCCAAAAAATAACCGCCCTGCGTAAGACCAAAATTGTTGAGGGCGGTCTAGTATTGATTAAGGTGTCGGAGTACGAGGACTAATCAACGGCTTCCGCTTGACGATCAATGGCAGCCACAAGCTCGTTTTCAGCCCGTTCAAGCCGTAGCTCTGCATCACGCAAATCGGCCAACAGCTCATTAAACTTGAGTTCGGTCAAACGGTCATAGTGGTACTGAAAGATGCGTTCACAGACAGCATCGTACTGCATCCAGTCCATCCGTTTCAGGATATCAGAGGCCTTAAATCCCAAGACAGATGGGTACTCATGGTCAATGATTTCACATACTTCAGACTCATAGTCAGAGTATGTTGGTTTCCAATACGCTATTTCTTCTTTTGCAATTTCAACATCTTCTTTAGCCGAAGAAACATCTTGCTGAAGCTCTGCGAGTGAATACATAACTTTCTCCTGTTGTGTTACCGCCTACATATTGTTTCATAGTCAATATGCCCTGTCAAGCATAATGTATGTATAAATAGTCAATACGAATCAACAACTTGCAATAGGTGTGTATTGGGTCTATTATTCCGAAATAGCCTGAACAGGCTTACTTTTGCGAGTTTTGAGGGCTAAATGTCAAAAGCGATTAGTGGACTCCCGATTGCTGAAACCCTGACAGGCGATGAGCTGCTTCCCATTGTCCAGGATGGCAATACGGTTCAATCAACCGTTACCCAGATGGCAACCCTTGTTGGCAACACGACAACCTGGGGCTACATTCAGGGAACGCTGTCAAATCAGACCGACCTGCAAAATGCCCTGAACCTGAAAGTCAGCTATACGGGCGCGACAGGCAATGTTGATCTTGGCGAGTATGGTATTTCTTCGGGGTACTTTCAGGCCGATTTAACCCCGACTGGCACGCTATCCCCTGGTCGTATGATGTGGAATGACCAAGACGGCACAATGGATTTGCGCTTGCTTGGCAACAATGTCACCTTGCAGATAGGCCAAGAGCAGGTAATTCGCGTAGTCAACAAGACTGGCGCAACCCTGTCAGAGTCAGACTACCAATGCGTTAAGATTTTCGGCGCACAGGGGCAAAGACCAAAGGTTGCTTTGGCTCAGGCTAATAATGACGCAAACTCAGCAGACACGATTGGCCTTGTTACAGAAACCATTTCCAACAACCAAGAAGGCTTTGTTACGACATCTGGCATTGTCCGAGGAATCAATACCACAGGCTCAATGCAGGGCGAAACCTGGGCAGATGGCGATGTCTTGTATCTGTCAGGCACTACGGCAGGACAGGTAACCAATGTTAAACCGCAAGCACCAATCCATACTGTAATTGTTGGATTTGTTATCTACGCTCATGCAAATCAAGGAAAAATCTTTGTCAAGGTAGACAACGGATATGAGCTTGATGAGCTTCACAATGTAAAGATTAACGGTGTAACCAATGGTCAGGTTCTCACCTATAACAACGGTCTTTGGGAAAATCAGACGAATGGTTCGGGAACGGTAACAAGTGTTGCTGCTACTGCCGGAACGGGAATCTCCATATCGGGAAGCCCAATTACATCAAGCGGTACATTGACGATTACCAACACCGCGCCTGACCAGGTGGTGTCTTTGACTGCCGGTAGTAATGTGACCGTTACTGGCACATATCCCAACTTCACGATTGCTGCTACTGGCGGCGGTGGCGGTTCGGGTACGGTAACTGATGTATCTGTTGTATCGGCAAACGGCTTTTCAGGGTCGGTAGCAACTTCAACAACTACTCCGGCCATAACCCTATCGACATCTATCTCAGGTCTTTTGAAGGGAAGCGCGGGCGCATTGGCTGCTGCATCTGCTACGGATGTACCCGACCTTCCGCAAAGCAAGATTACTAACCTTGTAACTGACCTGGCTGCAAAAGCACCATTGGCTTCGCCTACCTTTACTGGAACACCATCTCTACCGACAGGCACAACTGGTGTAACGCAGGCAGTAGATACTAATACTACCGCATTGGCTACCACAGCATTTGTTGTCGGTCAGGGATACGCTAAATTAGCATCACCTGCCTTGACTGGCACACCAACTGCGCCTACCGCATCTGTCGGCACGAACACTACTCAGGTCGCAACTACGGCATTTGTTAATGCTGAGATTGCTAATGATGCTGTGTTGTTGACTGGCGATCAAACGGTAGCAGGCATAAAGACATTCTCTAGCACGATAAGTGGCTCGATTACTGGTAACGCAGGTACGGTTACCAATGGTGTCTATACTACTGGCGACCAAACTATCGGTGGTACTAAGACATTCTCTAGCACAATTTCTGGTTCTATTTCAGGTAATGCAGGCACGGTCACTAATGGTGTCTATACCACGGGCGACCAGACCATAGCAGGTGTTAAAACATTTAGTGGCACAAGTGCTATTGTTGATAACAATCTTGGTGTTGGTGTTAGCCCTACCTATAAAGTAGATGTTCTGACCGCTGGAAACTCGGTTGCTAGGTTTAGGGGGGCGTCTAATGGATTTACTGACTTCACAAACGGTACTGGTACTTTGCGCGTTCAAATGCTTAGTAATGTTCCGCACATCGGTTCTTTCACAAACCACAATCTCAATATAATTACCAATAATGCTGTTAGGGCAACATTTGACACAAGTGGAAATCTTAGCGTAACGGGTAATGTTGACGCATCTATATTCCGCGACCGCGCAAACACGGCATTTTATCTTGATCCTGCTAACTCAGGCACTTCACTAAATATCAATGGTAGCGCAGTAATTGGCGAAAGCTCTACTGTTGGTGGTGTGGTAATTGGTTACCGTGATGTTCCTATAACCACACAAAATGCCACATACACATTTGCTTTGACTGATGCAGGAAGGTCTGTTGGGAAGGACAATGCAACTGCATATACCTATACGATCCCTGCAAACGCATCTGTGGCTTTCCCTGTTGGTACTGTAATTACCGTATTTAATAACAATGCAACCAACAACATTACCATTGCGATTACCACCGACACACTTCGCCTAGCAGGTACGACTTCGACAGGTAGCAGAACCGTAGCCCCGTTTGGCCTGTGTACCTTGTTCAAGGTATCGTCTACCGTTTGGATGGCATCGGGTTCAGGTGTCAGCTAATGAGTGGTGGACTTCAAATGCTGATGTCGCGTGGGAATCCAACGGCAGGAAACCTTGACTACGCTGAATTTTCTGCAACAGACATCATAATTGGCGGTACGGCTGAGGCATACGCTGAGTTTTATACAGATGGAAGCGCAGCCCTGTTTGGAAGTAGTGGCACTTCGCCTACTACCCCTAGATGGTGGACTATATCACCGCCTGCCACCTGGATGAGCTACACTTCTACTGGACTAGGAACGATTACTGGCGGTCTTGTCGCAGGTACTCGATACCAATTAAATGTCACTAGGAAGCTAGGGATTCAACGCACAACACTTGGTGTTTCAACAAGGGTGTTTACCATTACCTTCTTTGATGCGTCAACTGGTGGCAATACACTAGGAACAAAAGTATTTACCGCAAGCGCAGAACGAGCATAGGAATAGATATGGCACTAACTTACGAATGGAAGGTATTTGGACTTAAGAAGGTAAGCACCGAGCTTGCTAATGATGTAATCATTGGTGTGCATTGGACTGTTACTGGTACTGACGAGGATGGCAATTCAGGTACATTTGATGGAACGACTCCGTTTGAGCCGAAAGATCTGGACTTTACTAGATTTGTGCCATATTCCGAGCTTGACCATGATACTGTAATCGGGTGGATTCAAGCCGAAGTAGTCGGTGATTACAAATACCATGTTGACCAGGAAATCCAACGGCAGATTGACAGCGCAAAGAGCCTGATTGTTGATGTTCATTCCAGTCAATTCCCGTGGGTTCAGGCCGAGTAAGGGGCTGAGATGATTGGTGGCGACCGCCCAATAGTTCGACAGGTAATGAAGGGTGACAACTTCAAACTAGTGTATGTCTTCAAGGACACACCGCTACGGGTTGACTGGCGAAGTGAAAAGGCTTTTTGTGTGCTGAAGAACAATGTGGTCAATGGCCGTGAGGCTACTATTTCAGGGTACTGTGAAACCGAGTTTCCATGCTTGGTGACGGGGACTGCTTATATGTCCAATGGCGACATAGATAGTGTAAACTATGTAATACAAGCGAAGTTTGCCGATGATCGTCAAAGAAGTCAGCTTCTATTAGCGACAGAGGGAATCAACGAATACAATCTGCTTTGTGAGGATGGACAGCCATTAGCCTATGAAAACCGTAATACTAACTGAAGAACAATCTGTCCGACCCTTTGCCATTGAGATGATTGTGGGCGAACAGCTACCCTTTACGGTGCTGCTCAAATACCCCCCTGATTCCGCAGATTGGACTGCATCCGATGGTCTGACCATTGTAAGCACCAGTATCATAGGCCGTGAGGTGTCTTGCTTGGTAAAGGTCAATGAGCCTGCCATGAATACTTACTCTGTCAGCTCTTATGCCGAGCTTGTGTGTAAGACCTACACCACCGCCCATAGTGATCCGCACCATGCCGAAAGCTATCAGCGCAAGTTCATTGTGAACATTAAGGTCAATAGCGATGTGAACCCGTAAGGGGATGATATGGAAATACAGGACTTTGAACCAGTAAACGAGCCGAAATGCCCACCCCGACCCCGACCCCAACTGCTTCGGGACATCACGGGGCTTTGCCGTCTGCACAGCGAGGAAGCCTTTAAGAGCCTGGTCACCCTGATGCGCAAGTCTGAGGATGAGAACATACGGCTAAAAGCCGCAGAATCCATCCTTAACCGAGCCTATGGGAAGCCAAGCCAGTCTGTCCTAGTCGGTGAGATGGATGAAACCGTCAAGAAGGTGTTGCAGATTGAGTTCGTGAATGGCAACGACAATAATTCCGCTTAAACTGCCCAAGAAGGTAGACTTCCTGTTCAAGCCGATGCGCTATAAGGTGCTGTACGGCGGTAGGGGAAGCGGTAAGTCCCATTCAATAGCAAAGGCCTTACTGGTCAGGGGATCTAACGAAACCCTAAGAGTCCTGTGTGGGCGAGAGGTACAGAACAGCATCAAGGACTCCGTACACCGCCTTCTGGTTGACCAAATTGACTTGCTTGGTATGCGTGATTTCTACACCATCACCGAGAATGAGATTCGTGGCGCAAACGGTACGCTGTTCAGCTTTGTGGGATTCCACCATAACTCCGTAGCCAACCTGAAGTCCTATGAGGGCTATGATGTGCTTTGGGTAGAGGAAGCCCAGAGCTGTTCAGAGAAGTCTTGGAAGATTATGCTGCCGACAATCCGTAAGCCTGGTAGCGAGATATGGGTCAGTTTCAACCCCGACTTAGAGGATGATCCGACATACCAACGATTCGTGGTAAACACCCCTGAAAACTGCATTTCTATGGAAATGAATTACCACGACAACCCGTTTTTCCCCGATGTGTTAGAGGATGAAAGGAAATACACACAGGAAAATTACCCAAATGATTATGAAAATGTTTGGCTAGGAAAGCCCAGGTCACTTGCCGAAGGTGCTGTTTTTGGTAAGGAAATGCAGAAAGCCTACGATGAAAAGCGCATTGGCCTGTTCGATTATGACAACACACAGCCCGTTTTCACGGCATTTGACATCGGGGTTCGGGACTCTACGGCGGTCTGGTTTGGGCAGCGCGTAGGATCACGGTGGCGCATGATTGACTACTTTGAGGGGACTGATGAGGGCGCACCCTTCTATGTGAAGATGCTGAAAGAAAAGCCCTATATCTACGGCGGTCACTTCACCCCCCACGACTCCAGGCATCGAGAGTTCGCTACTGGCCTTAGCCCTGATGATGTGTTCCGCAACCACGGCATTATCCCGTCTGAAACCCCCAATATGTCCATCGAGGATCGGATTCACGCAGGCAGGCTGTTCATTGCCCAATGTGAGTTTGATGCGACCCGATGCAAGGATGGCCTGAACGCCCTGAAGAATTGGCGGTGGGATGTCAACAACCGCACCCAGATGCGCAGACAGACCCCGTTACATAATTGGGCTTCCCACGGTTGCGATGCCTATACATACTTCGCCGTGAGTAGTAAGCTGATGCACACATTCGCCCCTGTGTATGACTTTTCTAACATAGAAACAGATTTCTCATGACAAGCCAAGCCGACATTGATGCCCTGCGACTGACTGCCGATACCAAGCGCGGTAAGCTCAATGGCATCCCTGTGGTGGTCAGGATCTCTGCCGTTGATAGCCAGGCTTACATTTGGTTACCGCAAAAGGTGGTAGAAGATGCGTATGGTAATGTGAGCTATGAAAATGATATTCTTTCGGCTAAGGAAGCTCTAATTCGCGGTATGCACCTTGAGGTTATGAAATGATAAAGAAAGACGATAAGTTTCTGTCGGATATGCGTAAACGCTACGAGTTAGCTCTTGAGGCCGACAGCGACAATCGCAACCGTGCCATTGATGATGTTAGGTTCGTAACCGTTCAGGGTGAGCAATGGGATGACTACCAGAAGCGCAAGCGCAAAACCCGACCCTGCTATGAGTTCAACCGACTCCGGCAGCACATCCGGCAGGTTACTGGTGATCAAAGGCAGAATCGCCCTGGCATCAAACTCCGTGCGGTAGAGGAAAGCGATAAGGACAGCGCAGAAGTTCTGCAAGGTCTTATCCGCAACATCGAGGCAGTCAGCAATGCAGAGAAGGCCTATGACACCGCATTTGAGTGGGCGGTAACGGGTGGCTTTGGTGTATGGCGACTGACCACGGAATACAGCTCTGATGACACCTTTGACCAGGACATCCGTATCGTTGAGGTGACCAACCCGTTCCGTGTCTACTTTGACCCTGCTGCCCAAGAGTTTGACCGCCGTGATGCCAACTTTGCTTTCGTGGTGACCTTTATCCCGAAGGATGACTTCAAGCACAAGTTCCCCGATGCGGAAATGATTGACTTTGAGGGCGCAAACTACGAGCTTGACCATTGGATTGATGACGATACCGTTACGGTTGCCGAGTATTGGTACAAGGAATACAAGAAGAAAACCCTTGTGCTTCTGTCCAATGGCATCACCCAGTTCAAGGACGAGATTGAGAACATCGAGGCTTTTCTGGCTAACGGAGTTACCGTTGTCCGTGAACGCGAGGTTGAGATTCAGCAGGTCAAGATGTGCCTGTGTACGGGCGCAGGTGTGATTCAGGAAGCGGATTGGGCAGGTAAGTTCATCCCGATTGTGCCTGTCTACGGCGATGTGATTGACATTGATGGTGAGTTCCATTACTCCGGCATGGTTCGATTCGGTAAGGATGCACAGCGCGTCTACAACTACCACCGCACGACCATGATTGAAACCATTGCCAATGCGCCGAAAGTCCCGTACTTGGTCACCCCTGAGCAAATCAAGGGCTTTGAGTCCTTGTGGAAGGCAGCCAACAGCGAGAATATGCCGTTCCTACCGTATAACCCCGATCCCCGCGCAGGTGGTATGCCCCAACGGTCAGGTGGCGTGGATGTTCCTGCTGCCCTGATTACCGCAAGCCAATACGATGCCGAGGACTTGAAAGCCGTCACGGGCCAGTTTGATGCGTCTATGGGGATGGCAGGCAATGAAACGAGTGGTCGGGCTATTCTTGCCAGACAGCGCGAGGGCGACACAGCAACCTTCAGCTACATTGACAACCTGAGCCGAGCCATCAAGTTTACGGGCGAAATCCTTGTTGACCTGATTCCCAAGATTTACGACACCGAGCGCGTAGTCCGCGTCCTGGGTGTTGATGGTGGCGAGAAATGGGTTGCCCTGAACAAAGCCGTGATTGACCCTGCGACTGGTCAACTGGTTATTGAGAACGACCTGACCCGTGGCAAGTACGATGTGGCGGTTACGGTGGGCGCGTCTTATAGCACACAGCGACAGGAAGCTGCCGAGGCCATGTTGCAGATGATGAACAACCCTGCTCTTGCCCCCGTTGTGGCTGACCTGCTTGCCAAGAACCTAGACATCCCGAACAGCGATGAGCTTGAGAAGCGGTTGCGCAAGATTGGGATCAAGGCCGGAGTGATTACCCCGACTGAGGATGACCTGAAGCAAGGTGGCGATGACATCGTGATGATGTTGGAAGAACAGAAGGCTCAGGAAATCCAAGCCCTGACCATGCAAGCCGAGCAGGTGACCGCACAACTGACCGCCCAACTTGCCGAAACTAAGGCTAAGGCTGACAAACTGGCTGTGGTTGTTGAGCAGACCAAACTGGACAAAGAGAACGACCAGGCTCGTATTCTGCTTGAGCGCGAGAAGCTGCGTCTTGACATCTATGCTGCCGAAACTGACCGCATGAAGCTCGATTTGGACAACAAGCGCATTGAAATGGATGCCGAAATCAAGCAACAGCAGATTGCCCTGAATGAACAGCAGTTCCGTGGAGAGATGGCTCTAGAGATTGCAGGTAAAATGTCTGGCGACAACATTCAGGTAAACACAACCGATAGCGAACAGAAGTTAAATGACCTGGCGAGGTATGACTGATGGACAACTTTACCGCCAGGGACATTGGACAGATTGAGGCTAAGGTGGACAATCTTGATGAGAAAATCGAGAAGCTAGAAGCGCATATGCACAGCCGTATAAAAACCCTAGAGAAAAAGATTGATGACCTGTCAAAGTTTATGACCAGTATCAATGCCGGAATCCAAGTAATCATCTGGATTGGCGGTGCTGCCCTGACGGTTGTTAGTATTATTACTAAGTTCTTCGGGTTGCTGAAATGAAAGCTCTCAGGGGTTGGAAAACCATAACCTTTAACATCCTGGCGATCATGGTCATGCAATGGGAAGATGTCCGGCTTGGCATCCTTTCCCTGTTCGGCGGTTGGGAGTATGCGGTATCGGTACTGGCTGCCCTGAATATCGGTTTGCGTGTCATAACGGTTGGCCCGATAGCTATGATGTGGATTAGCAAGAGTGAGCAAGATGGCTTGGAAGTTCGGAAGGAAAAGCCTTGAAAGGCTGCAAGGTGTCAAAGAGCCACTAGTCTTGGTGGCTAAGACCGCTATTGTGGACAGTCCGTATGACTTCAGCATCACCTGTGGTCTGCGTACCGTTGAAGAACAGAAAATGCTTGTTGCTACTGGCAAGAGCAGAACCATGAAGTCCAAGCACCTGACGGGAGATGCATTTGATATTGCCGTCTTTGTTGATGGCAAGCTGACCTGGGAATTGAAATACTATAAGGCCGTGGCTACACATATTAAGAAGGTGGCTGCAAAGCTAGGAGTCAAGATCACCTGGGGTGGGGACTGGAACAGCTTTATTGATGGCCCACACTTTCAACTGGAGAAGTAAATGATTCCCTTGCTGACTGCCTGGTCAATTATCAAGGACAACTGGAAGATTGCGGTAGTGGCTGTATTGCTGACCGTGGTGTTTGCCCATGCCTTTTTAGGCTATCGGAAGGTAGCTCGATTGAAGGAACAGGTAGCGACCTACGAGGCTGCAATCAATGAGTATCGGCGGTTGGGGGATGAGCAGGCCAAGAAGGCGGTTCAGCAGGTCAAGGTGGTTGAGAGGCTCGTCTATGTTGAGGACAAGAAAAGGAAGGAAGCTGATGAACAGATCAATGTCATTTACAGGGAAAACCCAGAAGCGCGTGATTGGGCTTCTACCCCTGTTCCTGCCGTTGTTGCTGACCGCCTGCGCGACTACTGAGGTCAAGGTAGTCCACAAGCCCCTGCCTGCCGAGCTGATTGGTGTGCGTGATGTATGCACATTGACTGACAAAGACCCCCTATTAAATGCCGATTTGGTTGTTGCATACTTAGATTGTGCGAGTAAGCTGAAAAAGGCTAATATGCGGTTTGATGCAATCCAGGAAATTACGGGAAAAGAATAATGGCGACATGGCTACAAGATGCACGACAATCATTTACAAAGGGTGTCGGTGGCGAAAGAAACGCTAACTTCATTAGGGCCGGTGCTTCCCTATTAACTGGAAACCCTTTGGGTGCTATTTATTATGGTATCAAGGGGGCTACTGCACCTAGCCAGACTGGTTGGGGAAGCGCAATCAGCAAGGCCCCATACAATCAGCCGATAGGCGTTCAGGACTTCCAAAATGAAATCCCGTCATTGGCTTCTGGTCTGTTTACCCCGTCTATCCCGAAAGGCGACTTCGGCACGACTGTTCAGGACTTCACTAATACATTTGGCCCGTCTATGGGTTCTGGGCTTCAGAGTCAACAAGAGCAAGGCGCACAACAAGCACCTGTCGCACCGCGAATCACCCCTACCAAGATGCCGATGCCTAGCGACCTGGACTACATTATGGGTCAGCTTGATCCTAGCGGTATGAGCGCATATCAAAGCCGAGCAATGCCGACCTATCAGAACCCGATGACCGCAAATAACGGCTACTTTGACATGAACAAGGCAGGCACGGTTGGTGGCAAGTGGATTGAAGGGGTTGGTTGGATGACCGACTCTGCCAGGGCAGCAGGCCTGAAGCCTGAAGATTTAGAGTTTCAAGCCATGATGAATCAACGCATTGCAGGGATGTATGCCTAAGACGCAGACCAAACGAGGACTGTCGCCACGAGAGCTTGATGCGCTTAGGAAGCAGTATGCTGCCGAGCAGAGGCAGCGCGAGTCCGAAAACAAATGGCAGCTTGCGAATGACATTGCTTCTGGCATCAACGACATTGTTGGTCGTGGTGCGGTTGCCCCGATTCTTGGTGCGCCTGCCGACATCAAACAGGCTCTTTGGGATGCAGGTGCTTGGGTAAATAACAAGATTAAGGATGTCGAGGTTGCGACTGGGATGGTCAAACAGCCCAGGTATGTTCCATATTCACAGGGCAATGCCTACTTAGGCTCTGAGGACATCGGTAATAGGATGGAACAGGCAGGGCTTGTATCGTCTGAGCGCAGACCTTTAACCGAGCTTACTGCAAGCATGATTAGCCCTGGTGCTGCTGCAAAGTCTGTCCTGAACGCGCCTAAGACGGCTATGAACGCATTGCGCATGATTGAGAGGCTAGATGAACCAGTAAGCAGATGGTATCGTTTATCGGATGGCAGGCTTGTCCCAAGAAATCAGCTTGGTGCGATTATGGTATGGCATGGCACAGATGTGGAGTTTGGCAGGCCGAACACTCCGCTATTTCTTGGTGATAGGCCAACAGCTGAGGCTTATGCTCGGCGCAGGGCAGATGAGTCGGGGTTTAACCCAATCCTTATGGGTGGAACAGCCGACTTCAAGAAAATTGCAAGCGAGGACGATGTTAAGAGGGTTGCCAAGTCTGTTGGCGTAGTGGTCGAGAATAATATGGCTTTTCACGCTCTCGATCCAAACATAAACGGCAGGCATAATTCTCAAAAACTGATTGACGCTCTGAAAGCAGAGGGCTATGACTCAGCCTATATTGATGACTTTTCGCCAGATGACCCGTTTACGCTTACTAAGTCCTATGTTGCGTTTGACCCAGACCAGTTAAATCTGAAGCCACAGCCCGGACTACTCGGCAAGATGGTCGCGCCACAGGACGAGGCATTGCGCGTGGCTCAGGCTGAATCTGGTATTTTAGGCGATATGGTACAGCCGCAAAAGTTAAAACGAGCAGATATTGTCCAGAGAGCGAAAGCCCTTGGGATGCCTGTAACTGGGAAAAATGAGCAGATAATGGAAAGAGTGCAAATCCTTGAGCGCGACCCCGCGACATGGACTGCCGATGATTTTAGCAAGGTTGCAGACTACCTTGACATTCACCAAGACTTCCGTGGCGCAAGCGCAGATAAAAATGTTCTAGATTCAATTCTGACGGAGGGATTGCGTAGCGGGATGTCTGACAACTTGGGCGCAATGCACAGCAAAAAGTCATACACCTACGGGAAGGGGCTTTCTGGCGGTAGGTCGTTTATATTCCCGTCTGCATCCATCAAATATAAGTCTAGTTCTAACCCTTGGTTCGCGCCGGGCAACAAGCCCCTGTTCTATATGGATGCCACGAAAGGGCAAGACATATACGAGGCTATAAAGTCCGCTAAAAGAAATCCGTATTTTGGAAATCAGCCAGTAACCGCACCGCAGCCAGGGCTACCAAAAAATACTGGCATTGTTTGGGATAGGCAAAAAGGAATAGGAAATGTCCCTAATCAGCAAGAATTGGATTATTTTGGCTTTGAAAGAAACATGAAGCCTTCCGAGTTTAGGAAATATGTGCCAAAAGGTGTATGGAACAAAGACACTAAATCATTCTTGGCTTCTGAAACAAGCAAGGGCAAAACTGTCGCACCGCCATTCCTAAAGGTAGAGTGGGATAAGAAAAATAAAGCCTGGAGAGTATCAAACCATGAAGGAAGAAGTAGGGCAGATTATTCAGAAGAACTAAATGCAGACGCAGATATTCCCGTGTCAATGTTACCCGTTGGAATGAGAGCAAAAGACATTACCCCTGAAATGAGGTCTGCGCCAATTATTGGTCAGCAAAATAGCCCATCTTATACCGAATGGTCTAGTAAAAACAAAGGTAAAAAGAAATAACACAAAAGGTGATTTATGAACGAAAAGATGATGCAAATGATTGAAATGATGCTGACCAAGCATAAGGCCATGAAGCACGGTGGCAAGCCTGGCGAATACGGCAAGGAAGCCGAGGACATAGAAGAAGGCTACGAGGAAGGCGAAGATGAGTCTGAGGATGAAACCGAGGTCACCATCAAGTTTTGTGGCAAGGATGCTATGAAGAAAGCCCATGATCTGCTTATGGCAAGCTATAAGAAGTAATGTGCTAAATCTTGCATATATTGACTATCAGTAATATGTAGGGCAAAACATAAACACCTACCAATGGGTATCATTGGGCATAAATCTTAGGAAATCCTATGCAAATTGAAAACGAGTCCGTGTTAGATAACACCGCACCATCCGAAGCTGACGCAGAAGCCGAAGCAGAACAGGCAGAATCGGAAACTGTCGAAACCGAAGATGACTCTGATGACTCCGATGAGGGCGATGATGCCCCCAAAAAGAGTAAGAAGATTCAGAAGCGCATTGATGAAATCACTAAGGCAAGGCGTGAAGCTGAACGAGAACGCGACTTCTGGCGCACACAAGCAGAACAACGGGCTAAGGCTGAATATCAGCAATACTCTGTTGGACAGAAGCCGACTCTTGAGCAGTTTGACTATGACCAAGAGCAATATCTGGAAGCCCTAGCTGACTATAAGCTGCAAAGCAAACTGGCAGAGAATCAAGTCCAGGCGCATAAACAGCAAGTAAATCAGCAAGAGTTTCAAGAGGTACAGCAGTTTAAGCAGCGCGAGTATGAGGTTATGTCGGAGTTTCCCGACTATCAGCAGAAAGTGTATGCAAACGATGTCCCAATCACCGACACGATGGCAAAGGCCATTCGCATAGATGAGAACGGTGCAAGGGTCGCATACTTCTTGGCTACCTATAAGGACATAGCGTACCGTGTTGCCAATATGACTCCGAGAGAGCAGTTTTTAGCTATCGGTGACATTAGTGAAAAAATCAGCCAGGCAACCGAAACTTCGGGCGCAGGCAAAGTATCAAAAGCCCCTAGTCCCGTTCCGTCTGTATCTACTCGTGGTGGCGCAGTATCTAAATCACCCGATAAGATGTCAATGGATGAGTGGATGAAGTGGCGACAGAAACAACTATCTAAACGCTAACTAATTTCAATTTGTAAGGATTAAATGCAATGAGTAATACCATTCTCACCCCTGATATGATTACGAAGGAAGCCCTGCGCATCCTTCACCAAAAGGCCAACTTCATCGGCTCGATGAACCGCGCCTATGACGATTCGTTTGCTCAATCCGGTGCTAAAATCGGTGACAGCCTGCGTATCCGCTTGCCGAACCGCTATACTGTCCGTACCGGCGCAGCCCTGTCTGCTCAAGATGTCACCGAGCAACAAACCACCCTGCAAGTTAGCACCCAGAAGGGTGTTGACCTGAACTTCACTTCCAACGAACTGACCCTGTCCCTTGACGATTTCAGCAAGCGCATCCTTGAACCTGCTATGGCTCAACTGGCTGCTTCGGTTGAATCCGATGCCTTCAACATGGTCAAAGATGTTCCGAATGTGGTCGGTGCTTCCGGCTCTGCCACTACCTTCAAGAATGTCTTGGAAGCCCGTAAGAAGCTGTCCGACAACCTTGCCCCGACTGCCGAACGCCGACTGATCCTGAACACCCAGGACAATGTGGACTTGGTTGACTCGCTGAAAGGTCTGTTCCAAGACAGCTCGACCATCTCGCAGCAGTACAAGGATGGTATGGTCGGTAAGACCGCAGGCTTTGATGCAATCTACGAAAACACCCTGATTCCGAACTTCACCAATGGCGCAGGCGCAGGTTACCTGGTCAACGGTGCTGCTCAATCGGGTGCTTCGCTGATCGTGGATACTGGTACTGGCGCAATGCCGAAAGGTACTGTGTTCACCATTGCCAATGTGTTTGCCGTGCATCCTGAATCGCGTCTGTCTACGGGTATCCCGCAGCAGTTTGTGGTTACCGCCGACTATGCCGGTGGCGCAGGTACTGTGTCCATCTATCCGAGCATTGTGGCTTCGGGTGCGCTGCAAACTGTCAACGCTGTTCCGGCTGACAATGCTGCCATCACGGTCTACAACACCGCTTCGGATGTCACCACGACTTCGTTGGCTTTCCACAAAGATGCCTTTACCTTCGCTACCGCCGATCTGGTGCTGCCGAAAGGTGTGGACTTTGCTGCCCGTGAAGTGTATGACGGTATCAGCATCCGTGTGGTTCGCCAGTACGATGTCAACTCAGACAGCTTCCCCTGTCGCCTGGATATCCTGTATGGCTACAAGTCCATTCGCCCCCAACTGGCCTGCCGTATCCAGTCCAACTAAGGGTTGTTTTACATACCTTTGTAGTAATAAGATGGGGGGTAGAAATGCCCCCCATTTTTTAAGGGAAAATTATGGTAACTGTTGGTGATTTGATCAAAGCAGCCTTCTACCGCGCAGGTATCAGGGACAATAATCAGGAAATCGAGGGCGATGACATTACCCGTGGCATTGAAACCCTTAACCTTTTGATGCACAGACTTGAGGCTGACGGCCTTGAAATCTCTTGGGTTGATGCTACTGTTGCCAACGATACCCTGTATGTCTTGGACAAGCACAAACGGGCAATGATTTACATTCTTGGCATGGACTTGCTTTCAGAGTATCAGCTTGAGCCGACTCAGATGTTCGCTGCTGCTGCCGATGATGCGTACAACACCATGTTGCGTGATGCCTACGCTAATGCGCCCATCTTGAACAATGTAGACCAACTTCCGCAGACCTATATGTATTTCAATATCGTGAATGGGTAATCAATGGCTCTCACACCTGTCAACATTCTTGGTGGCTTCTACACGGATGATACGCTTCCAGTAGCCAACCAGGATACGGTCAACTACATCCCTGAGATTGTAGAGGTTTCAGACGGTGCGCGTAGTCCTGTCCTTCTTAAGACCGTTCCGGCAAACAGGGCAATCACCCTTAACTCATGGGACACAGGCCCGACCCAGGCATCTCTGGTCGTTGATACTACCCTTTATATCGTTGTTGATGGCGCATTGTTCCGTGTGGGCTTTGGGACTAACAGCGCGACCATGTACCCTGTTACGGGTACTAAGACCGTAGTGTTTGGGTCTAGTCGGTGCTATATGGACTATATGCAAAATGGCACAGGCTACGACATCAGCATTTACAGCGGTCAGAACGGGTATGTCTACAATACGACCAATGACACCCTGACTGCCATCCCCGACTTTGAGGGCTCGATTGCTTGTAACTTCCTTGACCAGTATATGATTGGAGTCAAGCCGGATGGGACTTCTTGGTTTACTTCCGATGTTGCTGACCCCCTGACCTTTAGCGCATTTGACCAGTATTCATCTGAGGCATCCCCTGATCACATTGTTGGCCTTGCGGTAACTAGCCGAGAGATTTGGGTCTTTAATGAAACCACCATTGAAACCTTTTACAACGCAGGGACTAGCTTTCAGCGCAATAACGGCACGGTGATTCAGCGCGGTTGTGCTGCACGGAACAGTATTCAGGTCATTGGCGGTGTCCCGTTCTGGCTTGGTGATGACGGCTGTGTTTACCTGGCTAATGGCTACCAACCCCAACGCATCAGCACCCATGCTATCGAGGCTGAGATTGGCAAATCTGCTGACATCTCTACGGCCCACAGCTACTTTTGGGAGTCCCGTGGTCACCTGGTCTACTGCCTGACCATTCAGGATGGCATGACCTTCTGCTACGACATCAGCACACAGATTTGGCATCGGCGCGAGTCCTTCGGGGCTGAAAACAGCAATACCTGGGATGTCGTGCGTATCGGCAACAAGCTGTATAACATTGATCGCAACAACAGCAACATCTACCTGTTTGACTGGGACTATTACCGCGATGATGACGCAAGCAATATGCTTGTATGCAAGCGCAGGACACAGTATTTCCACAACAATCAGCAGTTTTTGCGCTGTAACAACATGGAACTGGTAATGAACACGGGCGATGTCCCTGCCAATACCACGAGCGAGGTGCTGTTCAGGTACTCCGATAACTTTGGGCGCACATTCAGCAACTACCGCAAGGTCACCCTAGGCGATGTTGGCGAATACAACAAGAAGCTACGGTTCTTTAACTTAGGGCGCATGGAAACCCGTCTATTTGAGATTTCAACAAGTGGTAATAGCAGGCGCGAACTGATAGCTGCGGTGCTTGACCTGACCAAATGATTAACCTTCTACCCCATATCCGCATCAAGTTTGTGAATCCTGACGGGACTCCGACTAAGGATTTTTATGACTTTCTGCGCGAACTGAGTGCCACACAGATCCCCGTGGGCGGTATCATTGCAAGCCTGTCAAACACCCCACCTACAGGATACTTGGCAACTGGCACGACTTATAGTCGAACCCAATACCCGAAGCTGTATGAAGTTTTAGGCACAGAAACCATCCAATCGGTATCAGACGGGATGTACCTAGCAGACGCAGGGGAATCGGGGGTCGGATCGCTGTTTGGCAATAATACGCTTGGCCTTCTGCATACCCATGCCTATGCAACTGTGGCTTCAGGAACGGGGGCTTCGGTATCGGGTGCTAACCAGGGCAACATGGCAACCGTTGATAATCGCCCTAGAACGCTTGGGGTGCGGTTTTATGTGAGGGCAGAGTGATGCACCAGTCCTATGACCAAAACGCGGTACAGGCGATTCTAGACGATTCTGGATGCGCCCTGTTCAAGGTCTTTGATGACAGCATCTGCCTGGTCAATGATGAGCATACCTTTGTGGCATCCATCGGCCCATCTGATATTGATGGTGTGCATAAATTATACATAGCATTTACCGAGATGTCGGATGACGATGCGGTGGTGTGCGTAAAGGATGTTTTGCGGTGGGTCAATGAGTTTTCTAATGTTTGGCAAATGATAGCGTGTGTTGAACTTGACAATACAAGCAGCTATTATGCGATCAGCAAGGCAGGGTTTTACTTGGTTGGTGTCATAAGCGCACCAAAATATGATGTAGCAATCTTTAAGATTTGAGGTAATTATGGCTGATGAAACTGGTTGGGGTGATGCGCTAGTAAGTATTGGTGGCTCTTTGATTGGTGGCGCAATCGGAAGTAGCTCTGCTAGCAAGGTAAACAAGGCCTACCAAAAGGCGATGGAAGATGTCATTCGCCAGGCAGGGGTCACTACTGGTCAACAGGGTGC
>Ga0208644_1001697_pt1 | contig 18186 bp, 13 predicted proteins | sample VirMetDEL_Nov_18_FD_184517 | JGI IMG/M metagenome (GOLD analysis project Ga0208644, IMG submission 184517) | Aqueous microbial communities from the Delaware River and Bay under freshwater to marine salinity gradient to study organic matter... | ecosystem: Environmental > Aquatic > Marine >... | reverse complement strand
TGCTTCTGCTTCAACCTTTTTTCCTGCTCCTTTGAATATGACATTCTTTAGAGCAGAGGCAAGTTTGGCTATCATTTTTCCACCAAATTTTCCACCAAATAGACCACCAAACATTCCACCCAGACCGCCCTTTTCCAACAATTCCTTGATGTCTTTCAGCTCTTCAATTATTTTTTCATATCTTGCTGTGTTGGGATCTTCTTCTTCTCTGGCTGCAATATCAATTTTAGATGCTTCTGCTATGTCAGCTTTTTCTTTAGAAAATTCATTAGTCGGCGCTTCTTCATCGCGCATTCTTGCTATCTTCAGGGAAGCCACGCGAACTTCTTCATTACTCGCTAACCTTGTCTTTCTTCCCTTTTCGCTCAACGCAGAATATTGCTTTCCAGCCGGACCTAATGGATCGAACCTTATTTTCGTCGGATCTTCTCCCTCAACCTTTGACTTAACTGTAACGTCTTTTGGTGAAACCCGGTTTTGTATGAATTTAACAACAGAAAATATTTCTTTGGTATTCGCAGAAAGAGATTTGATCTCTTCGCTCATTTTCTCCACAGATTCTTTTACTTCCAACAAAGAATTCGATGTGGCTTCTGAGTTCCTTTCATAAGAATCCTTGTCTCCAAGAGGATTTTCCTTCGCTATGGTTTCTGCAGCAGTATCTTGTTTATGTTCTTTATCTTCTTCGTCCAAACTTTGCATGAATGCTTTTTTTTGTTTTAAATCCCTTTTCTGATTCAGCATTCCTCCAATACCGCTGCCGAAGACAGCAACAGTTAATCTTTTCTTTGCATTATGCCTGAAACTGGATTCTCTTTCTTCATTAAAATTTTCGATAGCCGCAGTTCTTTTGGCCATCCTATCCATTTCTGATCGATCTTTCTTTATTGTTTCTGATCTTGATTTGTTTTGCTTTTCGAATGCAGTCATCTTTTCCGTAAGCTCAATCAATTTGGATCCAACCATACTCATCTTTATGTCAATATTTTTCATCCGCTGCCTGTCTTCTGCTACCTGTTTTTCTTGAGCAGCAGCTTCCATTCTATCGAACTCATTTGCGGTTGTTGGATTTCCTGGAGTTTTCATATATTACCTTTTTCTCTTTTTCTTTGCTTCCATTTGTTCTCTTTGTTCTTTCAAATAATTTGAAAGAAGATTAACATAAATCTCTCTCTCCCAAGGAATCATATTGTCAAGTTCAGTCAGGCTGTATTTGTGATGCTGCATCAGAGCAAAGTTCGTTGTGTAGTGATTCTTCAAATTCTCTGATTGCATACTCACATAAAAAAATCTGCAATTCCTTCTAACCTCATATTATGTTCGTATCCGCAATGCTTGCAGATATGTTGTTTTTCAGCATATATGTTTGGAGCGTTCCTAAGGAATTCTTCAATCTTACTGTATTGTTCAGTACTCAGGTCTCCCACGAATTTCATTAATTCTTCTTCGGACGCATCTTTAGCATAATAAAGTTCCTCTTCGTCATAGATGTAATCTATACATCCAGCGATTAAAGAAATGTCCAGCATATCTCCATGTTCTTTCGACTTGTTCATAATGTTTTGTAATATGCTGGTCGTTGGATACTTCAGAACCATTCCGATAGTATCTGTCAGTGCAATTCTTTGCTCCATTTCGGATTTTTCTATTTGAACATCTTGAAGCAAATTTAATTTTATCAAGAAATGTTTTCCGCATTCTTTTTCATCTACCTTGTTTTTGCACTTATACTTCATATCAACAATTTCGCCTATAGATCTGGCTCTGAGTGTTATGAAGAATATCTCCAAGTCAATAACAGGCAACTCGTCAACGTCGATATCATCTAAGCAGCAATTGTTTATGATTTGTTTGATTGCTGCAACGATATCGTTTATTTCATTTGACTCTGAAGCCATCAAAAGAAGTTTGTGCTCCTTGACCGTGAATGGTCTGTAGATAACTGGATCTTTCCTCGAGAGCAAATTAATCTTAAATGTCGGTTGATCAATTTTTGGTAATGGCACTATTCATCCTCCTAAGTTCAATCAAAAATATCTTCAATCTTATCAAATATTCCGCCGTCAGAACTTCCACGCCTAGAATAAACGTCAGCAAACCTTCCGACGTCAACGATAGTCTTTATCTTATCCAGCAGCGAACTTCCAGATTCCGGCTTGTCAGCCAGTTCCAATGCATCTTCGTATGTCACAACATCAAGATCAGTAAACTTGATTGTTTCGTCTTCCCATTTCCTATATGCAAACGTCACGCTGAGTTTATGAAAATTCTGATCGCCCCAACTCAGCGGCATAGAAGCAACTGAAGTCGGCATGGCTTCTATCAATTTAATTGCTGCGGCATTAGCCTCAGTCGGAATCTGGAACTTTTGAAAAATAGTTATGTTGCAATCATACCTCTGCTCATAATTATCTTTTCTTTTGTATTTAACTAGACCATGGTATCTATCTTCTTTAGATCCAATCATCTGTTCCATCCAAAAATCAAATAGCTTCTTCTCGAGAAGATCCTGTCGGCATATAAATTGTAGCGTTATTTCTGGATAGGTCGTGTCGATTGGAATTCTATCGATAAATGTATTGTGCCTTATTGGAAGAAGATCTATTTGCCGCCCAGGAAGTTCTGCAGAATCGCATTGAAACATCAAATCTCCACTACTCAATCCAATCGATTCGCTTATTGGTCTTGGAACGTCAATGATTACGTTGAAATAATCCGAGCGGCTGAAGTCTCCGCCTTGGGCGAAATATGAAACGAAGTCTTGAATGGTAGACCTATATAAATTGCTTTCGGGATCATCGTCTTTATCAAATATTTTCCCGAGTAAAGTTTTCAGTATTGCCATCTTAACCTCGTTTTATTGTGTCTTTTGAATCTTTGTGGATCTTGTTTTTAGATGCACCGACGAACTGCTCGACCGGAAGGAATATAGCTAATTCCCATTGATCAGCCGGAACTTCTATAAACTGACTCCGAAGATGACTTGCCAAATATCTTTTCAAACAAGGTTTAAATTGTTTGTATTTGCCGACATTACTGAGCAGCGAATATGTCATACGAAAACGAGTCTTCTCGTCAAAGTTATCGTTCGTTAGAAAATCATAAAGACGATCAAGGAATACTAGCCGTAACTGAATTGGAAGATAGTGTAGATTCAGCCCAAGGAATCCATCCTGATATCTTTGTATCGGTATTACCAAAGGAAATCTGTCGTAATATGGAAGAGTGTCTTTGGTCTTGGGATCGTAATAGTAGAAATACATTCTACCAAGCATGGATTTATTTCTCTTGTTCCGATTGTCTCTGATGATCGATTGCCGAGCACCGGTGCTGTTTAGAGATTTAATCTGATCGCGCATCCAGGATCTGGACTTAGGAGTTCTACTTGCCAAACCCAACGAGTTCATTTCTTTCGAAAGTTTGTCTAACAATTTAGCCATTTCGTTCTCATTTGATGTTGAGTTCTTTTTCCGTTAAAATTCTAAACTCCCAACCCTTATGGGAACATAATTCTCTAGCAGCATTCCATTTCGCTTCGTTCACACCCCAAGTCATGACTTCGTTCAAATAAGATCTAGTCACTTTCGCCTTCTTGGTTGGAGGCTTGGTTTGCTTTTCTGGCTTAACCTCAATCATTACTCCCTTTTTGCCTTCTTTGGTTTCTAGAACAATGAAGAAGTCTGGAAAGTACCGATGCCACTTGTTATCTACTGGCGAAAGATACGGAACTATTATCTCCTCTGATGACCAACTAACCACGCTTTCGGTGAGATCGAATTTGACCATCACCTTCCTTTCCCAGAGGCTTCTATAGAAGATATTTCCGGGATCCCCCATATATTTATTTGGATTTTTGGGGAAAAACTTGCCTGAATATGCCATATAAATAAAGAATGTAAAAACAACGCAATAGGTTTATTTATATGTCGCTGGCAGACCTGATTGAGTCGTCGGTCGTTGGAGCTTCAAAAGCAGCCAAAGAATTGGAGACTAGAGCCAAAGAGACATGGTCGGAAGTCAAACGAGTTGGCGAAAAGATATTCGGCGACAATGACGAAGATTCCGATAAGAAACTTAAATCTGAGTCTGACAACGATAAAGAAAATGCATCCGATTCTTCTGAAAATGAAAAGGAAGATGGCAAAATGGACAAGGATCCATTTGCTATGGATAAGCTGAGATACCCCATAGAAATTCAAGGCTTAGATGATCCAGATGGACCGATAAAGCATTGGGTAACATTCTACATCAGCGAATATGAAAGCTCAAAGTATGCGTCAAAAATCGAGAACTTTGTGACTGACGATGAGAGAAGCACTGCTCTTGGTGCGGGATATTCTTCAACTAAATTGGCTCAGATTAGACCTCCAACATTAACAGACCCTGAAAACAGAGATATCTTTAGCGGACAGAATTTGGCTGGAGCTGCTGCTGGGCTCGCTGCTGGAGGGTCATTGGGATTAATAAGCGGGCTTCTATCGGGCGGCGAAAAATCTAATGCAGTTAAAGGAGCCGCTCAGGGAGCTTTCATCGGAGCGACACAAAACATTATTTCTCAAAGACCGAAAACCAAAATGTTGAAAAAGACAATCAACATTTATATGCCAGATACTGTGATGACTCGACAGCAGCATAACTATAAAAACGTCGATTTAACTGACATGTTCGGCGACGTTGGTGCATTAATGCAAATAGGAAGCCCGATGTTGAAAGGCGCACTAGACGGATTTAAATTCGGAAGTGAGACTCTAGGTGGTGATGGTATGTTTGGCGCTTTAGAAGGAATAGTGCAAGGAACTCCAGCTGCCGGTGCCGCTGAAATTGTTGGTAGAATTGGCGAGTCTGCCGGAATGAAGGACAACTTCAAAGACGCGCTCGTGAGAAGCCAAGGGTTTGCTATAAACCCGCAAGTAGAACTGTTTTTCACCGGAACCGAGAGAAGGCAATTTCAGTTCGACTTTAGATTCAACTCGAGATCCGAGAAAGAAACGGAACAAATTAAAAAGATAATTAAATCCTTTAGAATGCACTCTGCTCCATCGATGCCCGCTGCGGAAACTGGCGCTAGATATTTCGTTCCTCCTTCTCAGTTTGATATCAAATTCTACTTTAGAAAAGACGGATTGAGTGTAGAGAATGAATTTATTGCCAAAATAGGAACTTGCGTTCTCGAGAGCGTAGACGTAAACTACGTTGGCAGCGGAAGGTTCATGACGTTCGAGGATGGACAGCCTGTAGATATTGAGGTGAGGCTTTCGTTCCAAGAGGTCGACATAATGACAAGAGAAGCCATAGAGAAGGGTTATTGAAATGGCAAATTACTTTTCGATGTTCACAAACATAAGGTATAGCCTAGAAAACGATGGTACGGAAGTTCAACAAGTAAAAAACATATTCTCTAGGTCAAAAGTTCTGAAGCGAATTCTAGACAACAGTTCTCTGTACACAGACTATGCTATGCAAGAATATGACACTCCAGAGTCGGTTGCTCATAAATTTTATGGTGACGTCAACAAGCATTGGTTGGTTATGTTCTCCAACTTTGTGGTCGACCCATATTTCGATTTTGCAATGAGTGGTTCTGCATTTCAAGGATATATAGAAAATAAGTATGGATCAGTTCAGAACGCTCAAACCACCATACATCACACCGAAGAAGCCAGCCTATTTTCAAACATAGTTGTACAGAAAAAGACCACTCGGTTTATTTCCAATAAAGTCAGTCAATATTACTACGATTTCTCAACGGGAGAAGTTAAAGAAAGATACATACCGACATTAAACGATGGCGACATAGAGACGTTTTCTGAAATTTTTACTGCTCCGGATGGAACGGAGTGTACTATAAGCAAGAGAATCTACTCTATATCTAATTACGATTACGAATACTACACCAATGAAGCGAAGAGAAATATAAAGCTAATTGATGCAGCATATTCCAAGCAAATTGAAAATGAGCTCAAGACTCTGATGGCGAAATAATGGCAGAAACTACGCAGTCAAATCCAGGCGTTTTTAACGCCAGCGATTATGAGATAAAATCGTTCATGATGTATACGAGCGACGGGCAGGCTGTCGATCTGACAAACCTGATTCTAGAACTCAATATATATGAAGATTTGTTTTCAGCGACAATTTCCGGTGAGGTTTTGCTGTCAGATGCTTTAGATATGATGGCTATATTCTCTGTCCACGGGAATGAATATGTAAAACTAACCATCGATAAGCCCTCGCTCGATCAACCAATCGAGAAGACGTTTAGAATTTATTCCATAAAGAACAGAACATATACCAGCTCGCAAAACCTCAACTATGTAATAAATTTCTGCTCAGAAGAAAACGTACTTTCTTCTTGCCTAAAGGTCAGCAAATCATACAAGGGCGCTCGCATCAGCGATATGGTTTATGACATCGCGAAAAACTTCTTGATGATAAATCCAGATAGATTGGTAATAGAACCCACCGAAGGCATTTTCGATATTATCATACCGAACATGGATCCATTGCAGGCTATTCATTGGTTGTCGACGAGAGCATATGCTCAGAATAAATCCGTATTCTTCTTCTTCGAAAACCGCGACGGATTTAACTTCGTTTCCTTTGAGACATTAGCCACTAACCCCTCTTATTCGAAATACTATAAGTCAGCCAAATTTGGTGACGATAATATAAAGAACTCGAAAATTTTCACTTATCTAAATTCCGTAGAAGACTTTAATATAGTCAGAGGGGTTCGCTATGGTTCTTATTCGTCGACGGTTATTCGATATGACATAGTGAACAGACAGTTCCAACCGACTTTCTATAACGGATACAATTTCAAGGGAACTTTGTTAAACAAAGACCTAATGGCAAATAAATCTACCAATCGGTTGGGAGTCAGCCTGTTCGATTCGTATTTCAATTCAATCAAATATGTAATAACGAACGATTCTGACCCATATGTTAATCCAATGTCCTTTGAATTGTGGCTTGGTCCAACTATTGCTAAACTGGGGCAATTGACGAATTTCAAGATGGTTGGGACTCTTCCTGGCGACGTCCTATTAAAAGTAGGAGCGGCAATTGACATTGAAATTCCCAACATGGTTTCGCAGTCCAAAGATTATGAGATCAACGAACATAGATCAGGGAAATACATAGTTTCTGCAGTGAACCATAAATTTATGGCGCCGATGGTGGGAAAGGCATATAACACTACAATAGAATTCATAACAGATAGCGTTAACAAGGAAATTCCTACCGCTCAAGAAAATTCATCAATATTGAATGAGTTGAAGAAATCATGATAGAAAAGAATTATGCTGGATTAGACGGGTTCGTTTGGTGGATGGGGGTTGTTGAAAACCGCAACGATCCTCTTGGGCTTGGTAGATGTCAAGTCCGAATATTCGGATGGCACACTCCATCGCTTTCAGCCATACCAAAGGAAGACCTTCCTTGGGCGCACCCGGTCCATTCTTTGAACGCAAAGTCGTTCACTGCTCCAAAAGAATCAGAAGTCGTCATGGGATTTTTCGCTGACGGAAGAAGCGGTCAATACCCAATAATGATGGGCACCATTCCGGGCTACGAAACTAATTTGAAGCAAACGGGAGAAGGATTCCACGACCTGAGATCAGAAGAAGATATAAAGCTATCGCCGAAGAAACCGGTTTCAGTTGAATATTTCGATGACGGCAACGGAGTTGTAATTGAAGAAGCGAACGTTGCAGACCCAGATATGATAGAAAGCCTGAGATATCCTCTGGATGAAGATTTGGAGAAGCCGACCACTCCAAGGACAGCCAGAAATCAGGATCTGGGTAACACGGCGCTCTTCAGAAGAAAGCAAAACCTTGTCACCAATATCGAGACGGCTGACGGTCTTTCTTGGTCTGAGCCATACCCAGCATTTAACCCTCTCTATCCATTCAACCAAACCAACGAAACAGAATCAGGGCATATATTTGAACTTGACGATACACCCAAAAACGAAAGAATAGCAATAACGCATCGTTCTGGAACGTACAACGAAATATATCCCTCTGGGTCTAAAGTAGAAAAGATAACCAGATCCAACTATCAAATAGTCATGGCTGACGATAGTATCTACATTATGGGTAGGGCGGCGATTACCGTTGATTCTGACTGCCTCATTAAAGTGAAAGGAGACGTTAAGATAGAGGCTGGTAATGACGTTTCCGTAAAGGTTGCCGGGAATCTGGATCTGAGCGTCAGAGAAGATCTGAACATTCGAGCAAGATCGCTAAATATTGACGTTGACACTCAAATAGATGTATTAAGTGGAGCAGATCAATACTTTACTTCAGGCGGAACTACGAATATTCTTGCTGCAGCCGAAGTAAATATTGACGGAATATTGACTAGCATAAACAATGGAGATTCGGAAGCAGGAACTTCTGCTGGAATTGCTGCTGCTGGAGTCAGAGATACTAAAAACGATTCTGCGCCAATCCCAGAAGAAGTTCCTCTTCCATTAATACCAGGATTGATTGATTTTGATCCAATATCTGGAGATGCGTACGAGAGATCTCTATACAAAGATACAACCGAAGAAGGCGAAAAGGTGGAACCAATGAGCAATACTGCCCCTCAAACATGTAACTTTGACCCGAACAGAGCAACGTTTGTAGATAAATCTTCCTGGACGATTGGATCTGGTGGAATTGACATCATTAAGGAATCAGAAGGATTCCGCGCCGATGCATATGTAGATCCAGCAACAGGCGGAGAACCCATAACTATAGGATACGGTTCAACTGCGGCTGCGATCGACAAACCAGTTAAGCTCGGCGATACTATAACTAGAGAGAAGGCTGAGGAATATCTGGCATATGCTATCAATAAGAAATTTATGCCCGACCTCAAGCGGTACGTTAAAATTCCTTTGACTCAGGGTATGATCGACGCCTGCCTTTCTTTGATGTACAACATCGGAGGAGGAAACTTTGGCTCTTCGACTTTAGTTAAGAAACTCAATTCCAAAGACTATTGTGGTGCCGCTGATGAATTCTTGAGATGGAACAAGGCAGCTGGAAAGGTATTGAGGGGATTGACGATCAGAAGAGAAAAGGAAAGAGAACTGTTTTTGGATCAATAAATAATAGGTTAAGGGTTCAGAAAAGAATAAAATGGGAAGGCAAACAAGGCTCTATTCTGACTTCGATATTTCTTTTAAGAAACATCCAGTCACTGATGATTTAGTCAAAAGATCTGACTATTCTTCCGTCACGCAAGCAATTCGAAACTTGATTTTTATGGGTCATTATGAAAAGAAGTTTAGACCCGAGATCGGAACCAACATTCGAAAGATGTTATTCGAACCAATGGATTCTATTACATCTCAAACCTTACAGGAAGACATATTAAACACGATAAAAAACTATGAGCCTAGAGCTATTGTTGAAGATCTTCAAGTAATTCCAAACTATGAAGAAAACGGATATCAGGTTGAATTGACTTATTCTTTGTTAAATGTAACTTCGCCCATCCGAGTAAACTTTTTTCTATCTAGAGTAAGGTAAATGGCAACTCCATCCAAAATAAGACTCAGCGATTTAGACTTTGAAACGATAAAGGAAAACCTTAAATCGTATCTAAAAGATCAGTCCGAATTCCAGGATTATAATTTTGAAGGTTCGGCTATTAACATCTTGCTCGATATACTTGCATATAATACGCACTACAATGCATTTTACATGAACATGATTGCGAATGAGATGTTTTTAGATTCATCTTCTCTTCGCAGTTCAGTTGTGTCGCACGCAAAACTCTTGGGATACACGCCACGTTCGGCTACAACTTCAAGAGCAGTCGTAAACGTATCCATAACGAAAGCAGTAACAGATTCAACGACTCTTCTTACGATACCAAGGTTCACCCCATTTATAACAGATTCTCTGAATGGAACTTCATATAGATTCTTGAGTATAACTGATCAAACAGTTGCCAATACAGGAAGGATTTTCAAGTTCACTGATCTTGAATTGAAGGAAGGGCAGGAGGCAAGCTATGTTTTCCTCGTTGACAACCAAACAAACGGAACGCAAACATTCGTTTTACCAGACTACAACATTGACACGTCGACGTTACAAATAGCAGTACAAAAGTCCGCAACCAATTCAGAAAGATCGATCTATAAATTGGCACAAGACGCAACGGAAGTAACCTCCGATTCTAAGGTGTTCTATCTCGAAGAAAATATCAATGGTCTTTATCAAGTATATTTCGGTGACGGTATAATCGGAAAAAGATTGGACCAGGACAATCTGGTAATTGCAACCTATATCGTATCAAATGGCGTACAGGCTGATGGTCTTGGTAAATTCAAACTACAATATACGTTGCTTCCCGGATCGACTTCGGCAACTACGGCATTAGGAAAATCTTCTGGCGCTTCTTATCCTGAACTTCTGGACGACATAAAGTTTTCGGCTCCAAAAGCGTTTATCGCGCAGAATCGAGCAGTAACTAAGAACGATTACATAACTTTGTTGAATAAGAAATATCCATATTTCGATGCCGTGACTGTATGGGGTGGTGAAGAAGAAGACCCGCCGGTTTATGGTAAAGTGTTCATTTCAGCCAAACCGAAACTCGCTTTTGACATAACAGAAGAAGAAAAGGATTATGTGGTAGAAAACATAATCAAACCAATTAGCGTTTTAACGGTTACTCCGGAATTTGTTGATCCTGATTATAATTTTATGAATTTCTCAGTGACAGTAAAATACAACCCAAACGAAACGAATAGAACGCCGCAGCAGATGAAGAGTTTGGTTAGGCGAGCTGTTGCAGAATATAGCGCCGGAGCATTTAATTCTTTTAATGCATATTTCTACAAATCAAGAATTCTTAGAGCCATAGATGATAGCGAACCATCAATTAAAGCTAGTGATATCGATATAGTTCTTCAGAAGAAATTCGAACCAGCTCTTGGAACTTCAGAGAATTATGTTCTAAACTTTGGAACTTCTTTGATCAGAGGAGCCGGAGCTGGAGCGGGGAAACTCTACTCTTCTCCATATTTTGAAATTGAAGATAGTTTTGGAATAACAAGACAATGTTACATTGAAGAAACTCCAAAATCTTTTACTGGTATTGATCAAATTATTGTAGTAAAACCTGGGAGCGGGTATGTAAAAACCCCAAAAATAACCATTAGTGGGGATGGAACTGGTGCTGCAGCATATCCGGTTATAGTAAATGGGAGAATTCAATCAGTAGTTGTTACCAAAAAAGGCGTGGATTATACCACGGCAACAGCAACATTAACCGGCGGTGGTGCGAATAAAGTTGGTCAATTAAGACCTCTTATTCAAGGTAATGTTGGAACTCTGAGAATATTTTACTACGATTCTTCAGGAAATAAAGTCGTTCTTGTTGAGAATGCCGGTACTGTTGAATATTCTAGTGGAATAGTAAAATTAAACAATTTTGCTCCTATATCATTGGGTCAAAGTTTAACGGAATTAAGTATTTTCGTAACTCCATCTACATCCAATTTCTATTCTGATAAAAATAGATTGTTGACATACGATTCTTCTGTAGTTTCAACATTATCAATTGACTTAATTCCTGTTGGTAACTGATAATGGCATTTGCTGACAATTCAATACTTCCTCTAATTGAATCTCAAATACCAGCATTCATCGTTCAAGATCATCCAACATTCGTTACTTTTATAAAAGCATATTATGAGTGGCTCGAAAATTCCGAGGAAGGTTCCGTTCTCTATAATACCAAAAATCTCCTTGGATATAAAGACATAGATAGAACAACTGATGAATTCTTGGAATATTTTCGAAAAGACTTTCTGCCCAACTTTCCTCCAGAAATTGCTCTGGATGAACGAAAGTTAATAAAATCTGCGAGAGAATTCTATTCCAAAAAAGGAAGCATAGAATCTATAAAATTCCTCTTTAGAGTTCTTTACGATAAAGAAATAGAAATATTCTATCCCAAAGAACAAGTTCTTAGGGCATCAGATGGAAGGTGGAATTTACCTAAGTCCATAAAAGTAGTTTTAACAACACAAGAAAATGACAACTTAGATTTAAATTTGTTAGAAAAGTGTATAGGAATTGGATCGTCATCCAAATCAAAATGTAGAATTGAGTCTGTTAAAAAATACGTCGACAGCGAACTTGACAAAGAAATCGTTGAGATTTACATTTCAAATTTGACTAAACAATTTACTGCCGGGGAAAACATAAACATAACGTATTATGATTCTTCTGGCAATAAAAAAATATTCTCGGAGAAGATTATAGGGTTAATTTCTTCAATAAAAGTCGACCCTAAGAACAGAGGATTGAAGTATAGAGGAACTGAAAGAGACGAAGGCGGAATAATAACATATTCCGGAGATCCAGTTGCAATTGTTGGTGGGTTAAATCAAGGAGGAATAGAAGCTGTTGCTTATGTTGATAAAGTTACAACTGGAGGCTTAACTCAAGTAACCGTCGTCAAGGGTGGATATGGTTTCAGAGATTATCCGAACACCCTTTCTACAGTCGTTAGTGCCCCAGGAGATCTTGGAACCGGAGCGAACGTTCGAGTTCAATCTCTCGATGTTACCAAAGAGATATATGTTCAAGTTAATACGGATTCAATCGCGAATCTTGCTAATGTTATATTAAGCTCGGTTTATGCGTTCCCAAATGCGATAACAGCTAACGCAAACACAATATTAGCCAATGCATTCTCTTATGCGAATCTTTCTTTCGCGCCTCTCAAAACTTTAAATGTAACCAACGGCGGTACCAACTATACAACCGAACCTTCTATAGAATTTGATGTTTTATATACGACAACAAATAACACAACACAAAGCATTCGTTCTCTTGGATATATTCTTTCAGTAGATATCGTTTCCGGAGGCAGCAACTATGATCCGGCAACAGATAAAATAGTTTTTAATTCTACTGTCGGTTATGGTGCCAATGCAAACTTTGCAGTAGACTCGAATGGAAAAATAACATCAGTGAATGTTACTTCCATGGGAGCTGGTTATTTTGACATACCGTCAGTTGGAGTGGCTAATTCTTCAAATACTTTCGCTGCAGCAAATGGAACTGGAGCCATTCTTGTTGCTTACGGTTTTGGTGATGGAGAAGAATTGGATATTGGAGTCGACGACGTCGGGCGGGTCCAAACCATAAGATTGGCGACAACTGGATTTGATTATATCGGAACGCCAACAGTCTCGTTAAGAGTCCAAGATCTAAAGATCGAACCAGTATCCAACACTCAATTTTTCTTTGAATCTAATGTCATTTATCAAGGAACATCCGCAAATACAGCAACGTATATAGCCTATGTGGATCAATACGATCGTCCCAATTCTACGTTGAGAGTATATGACTATAGAGGAACTATAGATCCTGCGGCTAATTTGAAAACAGATACCTTTGAAACTAAATTGAAAACCCCTTATTCCAGTACTTACGTTAAGAAATATGGTAATGGTAAAGCTAAAGCGACTGCTGAATTCCTGGCTGGATTAATCAAGTATCCTGGATTCTGGTCTAGAACGGATAGTTTCCTGAGCTGGGATCAAAGACTTCAAGATTCCAAGAGATACCACAATTTCTCATATGAGATTGAGGTGGATAAAGCATTGAGCTCATATAAAACCGCTCTCTTAAACATTCTTCATCCAGCAGGCACTTCACCTTTGGGTCTCTATACGACTCATGATGAAAAGAGACCTTCTGAAATTGATTTTCTTTCCGTTTACACTTCAAACATTTCCTTGACTGGAAACGTGACGTCAAATGGAACTGCAAATCTCACTGGGTCTGGAACCTTATTCGAAATATCAGCCAATTCTGGTGACATAATTATAATCAATCCCACAAGCTCAAGCAGACAGTTTGTCAAGGTAATATCCAACGTCGTAAGCAATACCGTATTGACATTGGAAAGTAGTTTGATTTACATTGCTAACAATAAACTGTCTTTGACGAACGGATCAAACGTCGTTATCGTCTCTACTTCATCCACAGAGCTCATAGCGAATGATGAAATTACATTTATGAACAACGGAACGTCAAACACTGGAAAAGTTTTGAGCGTTTCGGATAATATGGTTACGTTGAATATTGCAAATACCAACTTCTCGACGAATGCGAGCAACGTAATTTACAGCATAAATCCTTCTATAAATAGTCAAAGCTACATAATCATCTCGGTGTAAGAAATGAATACTCTGCTCACGAATTATCAAAAGAACGTTATTTTTGACAATTTCATCGATATGATATCGAGTGAAACTTCAAACGTATACCTTGGAATAGGAAGAGTCCCGAACTGGGCTCAAAACGGATCTCAGGTTTTATATCCTGATCAATCTACTGATACGATAAATGACGTTTATAAAAATTTGGTTGCTCTGAAAAAAATAACTGCGCAAAACATGACTGCAGTTATTCGTAGAAGGGATTGGGAAGCCAACGTCGTTTATGATATGTATGATAATACGTTAGATATGTTTTCTACAACAACGGCAACATCTGCAAATGGAACAGTAAACGTATCGAGCGGATCTTCTATAGTTGTTGGAACTAATTCGAATTTTACTTCAACGTTCAATAACGGCGACATACTGAGATTAAATGGAGATGGATCAGAAGGTTCTCGCGAAGAACGGCAAGTTGTAACTATAGCTAATTCAAACTACCTTACTGTAGACGTTCCGTTCACTCAATCTTATGTCAGTAACGTCGCATATAAGATTGAGGACACGTACCCAGAATTCGCTTTGGACTTTTATGTTAGAAATAGTAAAGACCAAGTCTTCAAGTGCCTCTATAATAAGATGGGCGATGTTTCTACAGAAATGCCGGAATTAACGATCGGAGGAAACCTTCCGGAAAGCGTCTTCATAGAAACTGGTGATGGATATAAATGGAAGTATCTTTACACCATAGACTCAGCTTCGAAGAGAAAATTCTTCACTGCAGAATGGATGCCTGTTTTAAGAAACTATGATGTCGCCAACTATGCGACGTCAGGATCTATCGATATTCTCAAAATAGTTTCTTCTGGCACAGGATATAATTCAAATCAGGCTGCAGCAAATGCAAATATATTAACCATTTCCGGAGACGGCACAGGCGCCAGATATTCAGCAAAAGTGAACTCTTCTGGATCCATTTATGATATAAACACTCTCGACGTTGGAAGTGGATATACATATGCGACGATTGCAATTAGTGGGGTTGGTGGTTCTGGCGCTAACTTAATTCCAGTTATAAGCCCGCAAAATGGACACGGATACGATCCAGTTTATGAACTTGGGGCAGGAAATATATTAATCTCCGTAGACTTGGAGGAAGACGAAAACGACACAATTCCAGTTGAAGCTGCAGTTGGTTCCGACGTCTTCGATTACCATCAAATATGTATGATTAAAGATCCATTATTAACCGATGGTACAAGTGCTATTGCGATCAACTATGATCTTACAACGAAAATAGAAACTCAAGGATTGGCAGCAAATACAACTTTCCGTATGGATGAGCTCGTGTACCAAGGAAGCGTTTCTAATCAAACCTTCAAAGCTACTGTCGTTAAGTGGGACCCTTCACTGAAAATCCTCCACGTAATAAATCCCATAGGATCAATATCATTCAATAAAGCATTAATTGGTGAAGAATCTGGAATTACCACAACAGTTAACGACATATTATCACCATTGTTCAGACAATATAGCGGAAAAATTCTCTATATAAATAACACTGCAGGTATCATTCGTTCTTCAAAACAAACAGAGCAAATCAGGCTCGCAATTTCACTAAAATAGGGTTAAAAAACCATGGATTTCAATGTAGAACCATATTACGATGATTTTGAGGGCGAATCAGGCGCTAGAGAACAGAATTATATGCGCGTTCTGTTCCGCCCAGGATATGCAGTACAAGCTCGCGAACTGACTCAAATTCAATCGATTCTTCAAAACCAGATCAAATCATTTGGAGATCACATTTTTAAAGACGGGTCTCCAGTTCAAGGCGGACATTTAACGTTTGATAACGCAGTATCTTCTTTGTTTCTGAATGCCAGCGACGACTATTCTGTAGCAGACTTTTCGGGTCAAATTATAACCAATTCCACTGGATCTACTGTAAAAAAAGCAGTCGTTGTTGCAGTAGATGATAGCGTTGAATCTTCTTCTGTAGGCGGCGCTCTTTTAGTTCGTTATCTTACTGCTGGAACTTTTGGAGATAACGAACAACTTGAAGTTCTCGACGCTCCTTCAATAACTGCCACAACAACCTCATCCAACTCTTCGTACGTTGGATCGGTCGCAAGTATTAATGAAGGTATCTTTTACGTTGACGGTTTCTTCGTATATGTCCCAGAACAAACTATTGTTCTAGACTCGCAGTTGACGACTCCAACATACAAAATTGGTCTTGAAATTGAAGACAATATTGTAGACGAATCTACTGATACTAATCTTCTCGATCCAGCGCAAGAATCATTTAATTACCAGGCACCTGGCGCAACAAGATATCAGTTTAAATTAAACCTGACAAAGAGAACTTTAGATTCTCAGGACTCAACCACTTTCTTCGAGCTTCTTCGAATTGAGAATGGAGTAATAACAAAGCAGGTAGAATATCCTTTATATTCTGAGATAAACAAAACGCTGGCAAGAAGGACTGACGATCAGTCTGGAAGTTTCACCGTCACGCCATTCAGAATAACCACTTCTGAAGATGATTCTAATGCGCAAAATTATATAATCAACATAGAGCCAGGAAAGGCATATGTCAAGGGTTATGAATTTGAGACAATAAGCACAACTAAATTTAAGGCTCCCAAAGCAAGATCAACTTCAACTTCTGTTGATTATGACCTTTCCATGGAATATGGAAATTACCTTGTTTGCACTGGACTTAGAAACGGAAGCAACGGTTTCTTCGATGCATACAACTTCGGGGTTGCAGACCTTCATATAGTTCCCAGCGCGAACATTAATCCCAGCAGCACTTTAACTTACAATAGAACCAAAATTGGAACAGCTAGAATACGAAACGTAGAATATGCTGGAATTTCTGGCTCTGGTTCGCCAATATATTATGTGTATGTTCTGAACGCCAATGCTAGACCCATATCTTTTAATGCGACTGGCGGAACTACGACAACAATAAACCTGCCAGCTAGCATGTCTGCATATAGCAATGCATATAATAACGTTAGCATAAGTATTGTTGCTGGACCTGGATATCCGTATGATGGACAAATAACTAATTACAACGAAACTACAAAAGTCGCTACAGTTAGCCCTGCGCTGGGCGTTGCTCCAACTGCCAGTACAAAGGTTTCTTTTAGGTTCGGATTAAAAGACGCCAGATCATTAGTAATGAACCCAGAAGTACCATGGACTGGAGATGTGTTTGCTTCTCAAAATGCAGCCACTCCATATTATGCTACTGCTGAAATTACGGGAAGAAGTTCTGCCGGAACTACGTTGTTCGAGACAAACAAGAATTCTCTTATTTACAAACTCCCTGAATCATATTTGGTTCGCGGCGAGGTTATGAAGGGGATGACTTTCAGGCATAGAAAATATATTTCTGATGTATCCTTTACTTCCGGAGGTTCTTTAACTCTAACTTCTGGAGTTTCATATTCGGCTCCGATGAATAGTTACGAGAAATTCGTTTTCGGAGGAGCTGGTATAGTTTCAAGCATAACATCCAACCAAAACGTTCTTTTGATGGTGAGAGATAAATTAACATCAAACCTCAGAACCGGCGATGTTATAGTTTTTGATGGTAGTGGAAATAATATAACTTCAATTAGCGATGAACAAATAGTAATTAATACTATAGCTAACAACTCATTTAAAGCTGATATGTTCATTACTGTCGAAATTGAGGGAGCTAATTCAGTTCTTAAGAGAACCAAAACTCTTTCTGGAAATTCTTCTATAACGGCTCTGAGATCAACTGATTCTGAGAACAATGGAACTGCAGTAACTGGATCAACAAACACCAAAGTGGATTCGTCTAACGCGCACGTTTGGTTCACAGGAGGCACCGCATTAAGCAATCTGAAAGAACCTGGAAAAAAGCAATCTCTTTATATCTCAGATGTAATTAAGATCCTCGGGATATATGATTCCGGCTCAACATCATACGCACCAAACGTAGTTAATGCTATTGACGT
>Ga0208644_1001695_pt1 | contig 18203 bp, 35 predicted proteins | sample VirMetDEL_Nov_18_FD_184517 | JGI IMG/M metagenome (GOLD analysis project Ga0208644, IMG submission 184517) | Aqueous microbial communities from the Delaware River and Bay under freshwater to marine salinity gradient to study organic matter... | ecosystem: Environmental > Aquatic > Marine >... | reverse complement strand
ACTGTGTCAACATTTTCTATGGCCACGTCCACGATGTCCAGGCTTATAGCAAGGTTATGCACGGACGAGGCAAGGTGGTAGTGGGGCAATCCCTCGGGTGCCTGTGCCGCGAAGACCTCTCGTACATTGGCAATAATCCAAAGAACTGGCAACTGGCCTTTGGGGAGTTCTGGTTCAGGCCCAATGGCTTGTTTGGGTATTCGGTTGTGAGGATTTTCGACGGGGTATTTGTGGCCCCGAATGGGAGGATTTATGATGGAAATGATTGAGGAGGAATTATGACAGACCTAAAAATAGGCCACCTAATAACTGGTCCCGCCGAACGTGACGCAATCCATATTGCGATTGTGCCGTTGGTTGCGGGTGAGGAATTGTGCAAAGGAGGCAAGGTAAGATTAAGTTCTACCGATCAAACTGTTGCCTTGGGTGCGGATTATTTTGAAAATCAGGCAATCGGGATTATTGACCCATTCCTTGACGAATGGGGAGTCGAAAAGGGCCAAAAATTCTGGTGCTTCCTGTTTCCCGGAACCGTAACTGGAATGCGCCACCATTGGCAGCACCCCGCCTTTTTGGAGCAACGAGAACCCCTTCCTGCTGTCGAAAAATGGCTTCGGGACTTTGCCGACCGATGGCACTTTGATTTTAATGAACTGATTAGGGAGGCTACCAAGGCTCCTTCTTCCGGTCCGTTGAGTAACTATGTTACTGCACATGGAATTGATGTACATGGAGCACAGGATTTGGGCGGGGAAGACAGGATGTTCTGGGACCATCTTGAGGTGTATACAGGACAGAGGTTTTCTCAGGAGCACCGGGATGGTTTGTGTTGGACGTGTACTTGTTAAATTGAGGGAGAAATGAAATGAAATTCCTATTTGCCTGTATTTTAATTTTCCTCGCTCTCTGGGCAATCGCAGCCCAAGTTGGGGCGGATAAATTTATTGATCAACAAATCCGCACCGGTAGGGCTGCGGCTACTTTGGGGAGATAAGTTATGACAGCTATGGAAGCTTCTGGTAAAGTAATTGCGCTGGCAACGGAGTTGGAAGAGAATGGACAAGAGGCCCTTGCCGCTGTTTTAGCGGCCGTAGCCGCAGCTGCTGTGATAGATGAGAGAGCTGGCAACGGACACGAAGTGTTGGGGGAGTTTTTGGAGGTAGCGATGGATCTGTATGAGTGTATAAGCAAAGTTTTGTCCATAGAGGAGAAACCAAATGGCATCCAAGAAAACTGAAACTGCAATGCAGGAATTTGCTTTGGCCTGTTATAGTGACAGGCCAGAGAGGGCAGCATCGCAGCTCAAACAGATTGCCGGTGAGCAGGCCCCAAGGATGTTAAGGGGGGCCTTACGGCAGCTCACCTTGGTGATGCCCTTCGTGAGGCACGAAGAAATTGTGGAGGAATTGGGGAAGGTGGGGCTGGCCATTGCAACTAAGACGGAGGAGGAGAAATTATGAGGGCAGGCAAATGTCTTTCCTGCGGAAAACCTATTTCTTCGGGCAATTTCTGCAAGAGATGCTGGGATCTTTTGCATCGGTTATTTTAAGTTTGCCCCTTAGTGGATTGGGGCAGCAGATCCCGGCTCTATCCGCCACATTTGGCATCAAAGGTAAAAGGTCTAAAAGGCCGGGGGATTGATGGGGCCCTGCTCTAGTCTGGGGTGGGGCTCTCTTTTTTGTGTGGAAAGGAAGGCAATGAACGGACAAAACAAAATCCCGGCTGAGATGTTGGACGCGGCGACGGAGGCAATCAAAGACTTAGGGGCACAAATTCTAATCGGACTGTGCTCAAGCCACGACATTGCCCAAGTCGCCCTTGAAGCCGCTGGCGTCCCGGCGTTGCTGGATGAACGTGATGGGTTGCGCTTTGTCCACGGCGAGCTTTCAGAGGTGACGATGGAAGCGCAGGCAGAGGTGAGGGAGTTGCGGGCGCGTGTGGCTGAGTTGGAAGCTTCGCACCGGAGGCTGCGGCGAGGGGGAGTGATGAAATGTCCGCACGGCCATCCGATTGATCAGAGCACCGGAATGGGCGTGGTAGTTGCGAACTACCAGCCTGCAACTTACGTGTCGAGGGATATGGCAATAGACGCGGGGGATTGGGCGCTGGAAGGGTCTATCTATACCAACGAGTCATGGGATTACAGGCATTGCCCGGAATGTGCCGCAGAGTGCGTAGCCGCCGAGAGCGGCGAGGGGGACAACTAATGGCAATCGAAGCAATCATAAACGAGGTCAGAAAACTAGATGGTGACCTGGATGAGCTGGATAGGAGGCTGGTGGCTTTGGAGACGGCCATCTTTGGGTGCTCTGGACAGATGGATGAAGTGTGGGAAGGCAGTGGTTGGCTATTGGGCAGAAAAGGTAGCAACATCCACATTTTGGACCCATTAACCAAAAGGCCGATATCATCGGGTTTTTCACAAATTATCTTGGCAGATAGTGGCTATCATAGCGCTTACTCGGGATTGGTATCTAAAGTGATCTTTACCGATCCGGCATTCAGGCTTGGCGATCAGACCTCAAGTTAAAGCCCGTGTCCCTAGCCCCACCGAAGGTGGTGGGGTCTGGGAGACTGGCTTGCATCGGCAATCCCGGTCAACTCCCTCAGATTGAGGGGAAATTTCAACAACTAACTTTAAGGAGAAACAAAATGTTACTGAAAGAATTGATCGCACAGTATTTGGAAGATAAAGGTGTCGCAAACGCAACCGGTGTCAAGGTTACCATTGACCATAACGAAACTCTGGTTATCGTCAGTGACTCACACCCCGCATTGGACCGCGAGATTGATGACACTCAGGAAGTCGCCATGTCCAAAATCTCGACTGGTTCGGCTGCCTAACCGCCTCTGGCGGCGTTTACATTACGGGCTCAGAACCCATTTCGGGAGGCTCAAAGTTTTGGGTCTCCCATTTTCTTTTGGGGAGGACGCATGAAGTTTTCTACTGTACCGGAGCCGCTGTCGGCTACTCTGGTTGAAGATGTAGTGAATTATTTGAAGACTTTGTTTGATGAAACATTGCCAAGACATGCTTGGGTGGGGTCTCCCGACCATATCTCGATTTTTGTCGATGGGAAACCCAGGCCCTGCTATGCTTACACCTATTTTGATATAGGAGATTCTTATGTATATCTTGGAAAGCAGTTGGGAAACGACGGCAACTCCAATAGAATGCCGCTCTTGGACCAACTAGGAATCGTCCGAACTTTGATTTCCTTACTTCCAGAGGATCAGCAATCAGAATTGGTGGAGCCTTATATGACCGTCTTAGCCAAAGTTCTGGCGGGTCAATGGTGTTCTCTGGTCAAGCCATTTACCACCGCCCCAGTTCCCCTTGAAAGCCTGGCACTTACCAGCGGTAAGATTGCGGGGCTGTTTGAGGGGGAGTGGTTGTCTCCAACCGGTCAGCCCGCCGAGGTTGATGACACCTGGACGATTCTCAAGGTGCCTGCGAATGTAGGAGGGTAGCAAGATGTCCCAGCAACTCAGGAATTTTTTACTGGATGTAGGGCAGAGAGTTGAGGAGCTCCGAGCTGCCCTGCCTACGACCGTGGAAAGAGTAGGTAAATGGAAACTCAACTACATTGTTCTCCGAAAGCCGGAGATGTTCTGTCCTTATTGCAAGGAGCCTTGGACAAATGATTGGACTTGGGTTATTGATGGAAGGAAGAAAAAGGTGTTGGGGGCTTGGGATGAGGATGGATTCTGGCAATCTTCTAGTATAGGCATCCACCCCCACGTCGATTACGATGGCGTGATTTGCATGGGCGATACCACTGATCCGGTGATGGCCATTACGGCAGCTTTTGATGCCAAGTCTTGTTATGGGAGTTTTTCAGAACATATGGAGGTTTTGGGGCATGGGGGGTGTGAGGCTACGTGGAAGTGGGAGGAGGAGAGATATTGGTGTGAGTCTTGCGAGTACTATTATGGCGAAGAAGATGTTCGGTATTGCGACAGTAATGACGGGTGGTATTGTGACAATTGTTGGAGTGAGGGTCACTCTTATTGTGACCTGTGCGAAGATACCATCCACGACCATCAAGGTGACCACGGTTACTATGTAGAGAACACCACTCTCTGTGAAGGATGCTACATCAACAAAATCTTCCGATGCGAAGAGTGTGAAGAAGACTTTTTTACCTATGACCATTATGGGGGAGATGGCCTATGCGACACATGCTTCCGCGAAAAAGAAGAATTAGAAGAGGAGGAAGACAATGACACAGAACCAACCGCTTGATCGAATCCTGATCCTGGGTGCCGGGGGTGTAGGCTGGTGGCTCACCACCGCCTTGATGCGGGATCCCCGGGGTTGCGAAGTAATAGTCTTTGATGATGATGATTTTCAGGGCGGGCATGGCAGGGCGAGGTTGCCTTGGCAGTCCCGCGAGGACATACCTAAGGTCAAGGCCCTGCGAAGCTTCATTTCAATGGCAATGGGAGATCGGCCTCCTGTCTTGGTCGCGGAGAGGTTTACCGAATCTTCTTTGCCCTTCTCGCCGGACGAGTGGAAGCGCACCCTTGTCGTGGACTGCACCGACCTTGGACCAGAAATCCGCAAGCCTCTTTGGGCCTTTTTGCGAAGTACGGGCGCAACCTTGTTGCGAGTCTCCTATGATGGCAACGGAATTATCGTTGTCAGTCGTGGCCTTCCTCTTGCTGATAAGCCGGGAGGAGGCTATGCTTTGGTTCCCACAATGCCTCAGGCAATTGCAGCAGGAGGGTTGGGGGCAATGGCGATTCATTTGTTGCTTGAGGGCAAACCAGTGGTTGATTATCAAATTCAATTAGGAGGTGAGGATGACTAAAAAACCCTTAGTGGATTCCTGCCCCATTACCCGAGCTTACCAAGGCGTTATCCACTTCCCTTCACGGATCATTGCCGAGTTGGCCGGGACTGTGAGGGCAGAGAATGACTTGGAGTGGCTCATACTCCTGAGTGGTCGAGTCGAACAATCCGGCATGGAAATTTTTGTGGATGACTTCTTTGTGCCGGATTGGCAGCAAAGAGCTCCCTCCACAGTTGACATTTCCCAAACGGAGGAGTTTGAAGTCACTGTCTACAAAGCTGGAAAGCCAATCAAAATAACTGGCGAGGCAATTGTTGGAGTTCTCCACTCTCACCACACAATGGGAGCCTTCTTTTCCGGCACGGACAAGGCTCAACTTAACCCCAACTACAAATCTTCCATTGTCATTTCCTCTAAATTGGATACCGAGGAAAGCCATTGGTTGGGATTTGCTTATCAGGCGGAGGGCCAGATCAAACTGCCTTGTGGTAGTTGGGGATTTGTTCCCTTCAAAATCGATGTGCTGGATTGTGAGGAGTGGCCCCGGCCAGAAATCAAGGCAGCCCAAGTCGAAGAAGTCAGATCCACAAAAGACTTCGGGGACTGCCCGCATTTACAGGCCCTCCCCACAACCGGTTTCAGGGAAACTTGGCAATCTGCCTGCGGAGTTCATTGCCGAACTGAAGTTCCCAGAACAGCGGTCTTTGGGATGACCACCAAAATCCAGAAGAAACTTCCACCTCCAGTCTATCCAACCTCCAAATACAAAGGAGGTTACCAAGGCTCTCATCTTGAGGCTTTGGTTCCCAAAAGATACCAAGCTCAGGTTGAGGTTTGCAACATCTGTGGTCAGGAAGATCCTCTCCACTTGGTGGGGTGTCCTTGGGGGATGGAAGATACGGCTTGGGAATCATATGAAAAAGACAAAAAGGATTATGGATCGGTCCAATTGACAGCGGAGGAGGTTTATGAATGGTACGAGCTTGACCAGCTTGCGTATCACCAAATGACCGATGCACAGTTTAACCGATACATTGAACTAGACAAAAAAATGTGGGAGGAAGAGCATGTTTAGAGAAGAAAAATACGATCACATTGAAATCGGTGAACAGTTGGAATTGGAGGCAATGGCCGAGGTTGACTTGGAGGAGATTGAGTTAGCTGAATGGCTGGAATCTGAAGTTGAGTGGGAGAACACATGAAACTAACCAGGTGGCTCTACCGCGCCTATGCAGTTGTTTCCCACCAAACCCTTGTCTCTGCCCGAACCGAAGAAGAAGCCCTTGAAGTGGGTCGCAAGGCCCTTGAACTTGGAATGATTCCCGGGGAGGTTGTCACCCTGACAACCTGTTCCGTTCAAAAGATGGAGGAAGATGAACAGAAAAAAAGAACAAAAGAAGAACCCAATCACCGTGACTATGGTAGTGGAGTTTGAGGTAGAGGTAGATCAGGTTGAGGAGATCAGGTCTGCCTTGGTCGAAGGAAGCCCAAAGTCCGTAGCCCAAACTTGGGCAAAGGATATCCGGGAAGCTAGAATTGAAGTGCCGGGAATCCGGCAGGGCGGGCCAACAAAGAAACAAAAATGCGGTGGAGGGGAATAATTTATGGCAACATATCATTTCACGGGAAAGTTTGAATCAATCTATGATTTTGAGATTGAAGGGGAGTCGGCGGAGGATGCCCACGAGCAGGCTCTTTTTGAAATAAGGGAAGAAGCTGTAGAGGCGGAGGGTCATAGATTGATTGAGGCTCGGATCCAATTACTTGAGGAGGAAGATGATTAAGACCAGAGCAACTGCTGGAGGAATTGTCCGAAAGGTCGTGGCAAAAAACTCCTCCCAGCTTGCCTCCACCTTGGAAGGCAACAACTTAAAATTGGTAAAGGTTCCAACCGGAACCAGAATAAAAAATCTCCCACAAACAAAAAGAACCTTGTCAACCCGACGCCGCCAGCCTAAAATATAGGTATGGCTAGAAAAGAGAGAAAAGATTGGCCTTCTGATCCGGCTGCCAGATTTTTGTTGGCTAAAAATCGGGAGGCTTTGGGAGCTCATCCGGGACAGGTTCGCTCCACCCTAACCCTTGGGATCAAAGTACGCGGGGATGGATTGACTCCCCTATTCAATCTATCCCTGCTGATCCCAACCTTCGGGAAATTGAGGGACTGGTGGACGGCGGTGGAGTGGGTGACTAAGGCATGGATGGAAGACAGGCTGCAGGTTGGGGCGGCTGGGGTGACGTTTGTTTGCGGGGGATGCGGAAAGAAAAGAAAGGAGATGGGATGAAAGAAGTATTTGTAGTTTTGATAATTTTTTGGGGCGCAGTCTTTGCCTTTGCTATATTAGCCGCAATCCTAAAAGACTGGGTAGATGGAGACTTCAAGTAATGGACAACTTCATGTTGGGCTTCCTTGTTGGGGCCATAGTTATTTTCCTGGTTGGCCTCAAGGCCATCTCAGATGCAGGGAGGAAGAGATGACTGGAAATTTGTTGGAGGATGTGATGGCAGGCGGGTTGTTGTTGGCTATCTTCATGTTGGTAGTTTGGGCGGTGTCCAAAATGGGGGAATGAGATGATTGTAGATCAAATTCAAGTCTGGCACAACGGCCAGCAACTCACCCTTCCCCGCTCTCAATGCCATTTTATTGACCGCACCCGTGTTAATGTTGGGCAGCGGTGCCAGATGAAAAGATTTGTCCAGTACAATGCGGGGCCAGAGGGCCGGGGGTTGGTGTCGGCTTATGAGAACGAGGATTTGGCTCTGGGGAAAGCAGTTCATGAGGGGTTGGAATATATGCTCATGAATCCAGATGATACGGACATAACCAATGGAGCGGAGATTGCCTACCGATCTTTTAAGAGGTCGGCTCAAGCGGGGCTGACCGTTCAGGGTGATCCCTTTATGTCAGAGACTTTTCCGGAGGCTTTTGAATCTCTGATTGAGGAACAGGCGTGGTTGGCCTATGCCTTGGTGTGGGCCTTTGGAAGGCGTCGGTTGCCGGGGTTGTTGGACGAGTTTGAGGTGGTGGCGGTAGAGCCGGAAATTGCTTGGCTTTTGGGTATAAATGCAGGATGTGATTTAGAAGACCTGCCCGGCTCAGTATTTGTGCCTGGATTTCAATTACAGTACATTGTAATGATGTCCCGCCCCGATGCCATTCTCCGTCACCGTACCCTTGGACGCCTCTGGACCGTCTCTTGGAAAACCACCAAGAGATTCACCAGCGAGTCACTCGAGAAACTGGAGTCCGACACTCAGACCTTGACCGAGGGCCTTGCTGTGCAACACCGGTTCGGTGAGGAATGTGCAGGATCCTACTACGGCTACTTTGTCAAAGGCTCCAAGGACCTTGACAAGGATCTGGGATTCAAACGCTATTCATCCCCCCTTATCCGGCCCTATTGCAAGACTACCAGCGTCACCTTCAATCCTGACGATCTGAAGGCAGCCTATGAATGGTTTGACGGCGAGAGGTCCCGCAAGCTGGGCACTACCTTCAAGCGGGTGAATATGTGGGAGATGGGGGACATTCAGGAATGGCTGGCCGATCTCGATTCTGGCAACATCCAACCCGAAGCCCAGCGTGATTGGCTCAGCGAAGCGGTGGTTGAGCCTGCCCGACAGCTGTTTGACCCGGCTCATGCAGAGCGATGGGTGAGGTCAACCATCAAAAATGAGGTGGACAACTGGCTCACCCCGGATCCGGCAAGCCTGACTTGCGAAAGCGGCTCCTGCTTTGCCTACCGTGCCCGTTGTTTTGCCTATGACCATTGCTGGAGGGGCAAGGTGTTGGGGGATTATGTGGCAGAGGGTAGGTGGAAAGTCAGGGAAGCAAATCATGAAGATGAATTTAGTGAGGAGGAATGATGACTGAGAAACAGATAGAATATAAATTGTCTAAAATAGATGAGGACATTGGAAGCCCCGAGGTATTGGTGGTAGGACAAGATGGAAAGATTAGGATTCATGTAGACGGCTGGCTATCCACCACTCAACTAACTTGGCTTGCTCTGCATCTTGTTGGCCAAGAAATGGAGCTCCAACAAAGACTTGCCGAGGAGATCTTAGACCAATGAAAAGATCCATATACATTCAATTTGAAGAAGGAGGCCTTAATATGACTAATCAAGGTTTCCAATCCATTATTGAAATCCTTGGTCTATTGGAGATGGCCAAGGATGTTGTACTTAAAACGGCGAGAGGAGAACAACAAAATGACACAAACAACCCCTTCGCGGGGATTGACCACATCGAAACCGGGGATTGGTCCTAGTCCGGCAGCGGCGGTTACCCGCCACTTCCCCACTCCGGTTTTCGAAGGCGACGCCCAACCCTCCATAATCCCGGATGCCGTCCGGCAGGTTGTGTTTGTAACCGGTTTCAGGGGGCAGGGCAAAACCATCTTTTGTCTTGGCGCAGACAATCCTGCCAATGTCTTGATGCTGGATTATGAGAGCAAAGGGGAGGGGTTGGCAACACCGCTGGGTATCGGGGGCTACTTTTCCGTGCTTGACGATTGTGCAGATGTTTATGGGCTGGCCTTCCAACCCATCCACATTTTCAACCGCACCAAGCAAATCTTGGAAACGATGCCAGAGGGCAGGTTCACAACCCTTATCCTTGATAATGCGGCCCTTCTTCAGGACGGTTGCCTCCCGCTTGTGGAAGCAAACCCCACGGCCTATGGCGTCAAACCTGCCAATGCCCAAAAAGGAACCTTTGGTGGGGCGTGGCCGGGAGTTAAATACATTCTTCGCACCCTTTTTGCTATGGCTCGCACCAAGGGAATCAAGGTAATCTTTGTTACCTTTCAGTTGTCCAAGGCGTGGGGAGATGCCGGGCCTCTTCTCAACAAATTCAAAACCACCGACGTTTCGATATGGCACGAGATGTCAGTTCTAACAGTGGTCCTTTCTGACCCACTGCCCCAATACATCCCAGCCCCAAGCGGACTGGTAATGAAAGAGCAGCTGGCCTCTGCGACATGGGATCCAAACCGGGGAGAGGTTATGGTCCAGCGTCGGGTTCCTTATAAGTTGCCGAAGGCTACAATGAGTGAGGTTTACAGGTTTCTGAGAGAACCCTTTGACTTCTCAATGCCACTCGCAGAACAGGTAGAAAAAGGTTTCTTCCCCAAAGAGGGAGAAATTGATCCATACCTGCCAACTTTCAAGAAAGAACAATTGAAAGCCTTGGAGGATTATGCTAAGTTGGCGGCAACCCTGAATAAGAATGAGGAGGAGGAAGAATGAGAACATTGACCATAAAATGTATAGAAGATATCGACTTGGGGCTTATAACAACGTCTTTGGATATGGAGGGTGAGTGGAGTAATACGGAGATTACTGGGCTGTTATTCCAGTTGCTCAGTGCAAAGACCTCTTATGACCGGGAAGAAGCTAATGTAAAAGTTTCATCAAAGGAGCAGCCCAATGACCAATGAAGTAACAGAAGTTTTTCTTGCGGGGGAACCCGTCAAGATTACCGCTTCAGACGTTCAAGACATGCTGGATTGTCTTATTCAATGGGGTCTATCAACCCAAGCTGACGCCGATCCAGAAGATTTTATGAAGGCTTTTCTAGCCCGTAATGCAATCGTAGATCGTCTCTTGACTAGACAGGAAGACGCTCTGTTCAACACGGCAGCAAAGGCTGCCAGTTATTTAACCTAATTAGGAGAAAACATGACAGCAACACAAACAGAATTTGACGTTAATGACCCCCAGACTTATGAGGGATTTGATTATGGGGATCCCGGGGGGTCTGCCGAACAGCTTACCTTTGCCCCACCGGATGATGGCATTCATCGCCTCAACTTGCGATTGCGCGAATCCGAGACCAAGCCCGGCGTTTATATCAAAGGAACTGGTCCGGATTTGAAAGTCGTAGCTGCCTTGGCGGTTCGTGTGGTGAAGGAAGACGGAAATCTTGGTGTCTATATGCGGGACTTCTATCCCACAACTCAAGTCCTTCAGGGACAGTCGGCCAGCAACATTGCCTTCTTGTGCCGACTGGCTGGCAAACCACTCCAGCGTGGAATGTCACCACAACAGGTGGTTGACCATGTGTATGGTGTCTTCGAAGATGCGGGTGAGTCAGGTATCACTGTCAATGCTAAGACCCGTTGGATCCGAGAAATACCAGTAGTTACCGAAGAAGGTATTCCGGTGTTTGATGGGGAATATATCAAGCGGGATGTACTGAAAGGCCAAAAGGCGATTATCTCGTCAGTCGTGGCCAAGGCCAAGTCAGACGCCCTGATGCAGGGATATGCCGGAGAAGAGTTGGAACAGATAATCCGGGATGCAACCGCCAAAGCTCACATTTTCTACAATCCTTACAAGGACGAAGAAGAAGTCGTGCGGGCAGAGATTGCGAGCTTGGTTGCTTAGCAACCTGGGCGGAGTGAAACCACCTTGCGAGGTGGTGGATGGATCGAGGTGGGGTTCGAATCCCCACCCTCCGCATAGGCCCCTCTGAGACTCCGGCTTGTTCTTTTTACTTTTGGTGATCGCCGGGAGGGGTCTTTAGATTTCCAACCACGATAGCAACGGGTGGCGCACACCTGTGGTTGGAGAGGGGAGGGGCAAGCGCCCCTCCTTCTGGCTTTTAATTTGAGAGGAGAACCGAGATGAGCAACACTAACAAGAAAACCAAACCGTCAGCAAAGAAACGAGCCGAGAAGCGCAAGGCAGAGCAGCGCAAAGAGGCACTGAAAAAACAACTTCCTAAATCCAAGAGATAGGAGGCAGATATGATCTGGACATGTAACTGTCCTCACGAAGGACAGGATCAATTGCACGGGATCCAGAGGCGAGTAATGAACCAAACCAAAGATCCCTCAATAGTTCGTTGTACCGTCTGTAAGCGCGAACACAGGGTCAAAGAAGAAAAGAAGGAGACCAAAGATGCCAACAAATGTTGAGTTGGGAATGTTCGCAGAAACTGTGGCCCGTCAAGCAGTCCAGGATGTTCTTGCAAAAGCCCAACTACAAATCGACCCGAAAGCAATGACCAGTTTCATAATGCAGGAAATCCTGATCCAAAGTGTCAAGACCAACATCTTGCTAGAGCAAATGGCCGTGGCCTCCGGTCTCGTTGAACAGGAACCATCACCCACAACACCTGCTATAGTAGAGGGGGTTTGATGGAGCAATCGAATTTAGCAGAGACAGCGAAGATGGAAGTGATGGACAGTCTGAGGAACGTTCAGAAGATGATAACGAGGTTGTACAGAATACCACCAGACGTGGCTTTGATCGAGATGCACTCAATACTTCTCGAGCTTCAATCACAACTGTCCAACTGTTACTTAGCAAGTAGTCCAGAATCCAAGTTGACAGAGGAAGCTCACCTTAGAAAGGAAAAATGAGATGTCCGAGTGGAGAGGAGGAAGCGGGGTGGCCCTATGTCATCCCAAACTTACAAACCGGGGAGTTGCCCTGCTTCGAAAGGCAGTCCGCAAGGCAAACTTCCAAGAGTCCCAATTCTTCGTCTGTTCTCCTGATGACATTCCTGCGGGTGCTCGGGTGGTTGTTGCCCTTGGGGATGAGGCACAATCTCAACTAACCGGCTGGGGAGGAGGAAAGCAATCAACCAAATACACCCGAGGATATGTTCTTCCTTCCCACACCGGCCTTACTGTGATGCCAACCTTTGATCCGGAGATAATTCCCCAAGGCCAAATGAAACTTCTTGGGCTATTTATGCAGGACATCTCAACCTCGGTAAGGTTGGCGTCAAGAGGATTTAGGTATGAAGATCCGAAAGATTTGGTGGATTATAAGGTTGGTCTGGGGGCGCTGCGAGAACTGGTGGTTGACGCGAAGGCAAACCCGGAACTTTTAATTGCATTCGATCTTGAGACAGAGGCGAGTGCTAAGGGGGATGAGGATGAGACAATCGAATTTAGCAGAGACAGCGAAGATGGAGGTGATGGACAGCCTGAGGAATGTCCAGAGAATGATAACGAGGCTGTACAAAATGCCACCAGCCGAGGCTTTGAGCGAGATGCACTCGATACTTCTCGAGCTTCAATCACAACTGTCCAGTTCAGCATCCGATCCGGAACAGGAGTCAGTTGCGAATGGGGACCCGAAGCCAAAGAGCTGACCCAACAACTGTTCGACCTGCCCAACCCCAAAGCCGGACACAACACCTGGCTGTTTGACCGGCCAATTCTACTAAACCACGGCATCGAATGGGAGGACATAGGCGATGATACGATGTGGATGTGGCACCATCTCCAGCCCGACCTTCCCGCCCACCTGCAAGGCGTGTCATCACTCTATGGAATGCCATTTCCGTGGAAGCATATGGCGGGCGGAGATCTGGCCTTTTATGGCGCTGCTGACGTTGATGCCGTTCAACGAATTATGCTCGGTTTGCCAAGAGATCTCCAAAGACTGGGCCTCTGGCAGGCATATCAAAAATATGTACGAGGCTTCCGCCCCATTCTTGCAGACATGGAAAGACGCGGGATTCCGGTGAGTGCCGAAAAGCTGGGGGAGTTGAGGACGTGGCTGCAGGAAGAGATAGTTAAGTTTGATGGGGAGTTGCAGCCCCTTATCCCTTCAGACATCTTGGTGCCAGCAAAGAAAGAGCCATACGCAGGGATCCCCAATGAGGTTAAACGAGCCCTGAAAGAAACGCATCCTGCCTTTGTTGGAGTGGCTAAATCCAAGCAATCAGGAGTTATGAAGGCACTGACGTTGGATGACCCGTTGTTCCAAAGAGTGGTAAAAGATTCAGGATTCGAAATTAGGGAGGGCAAGATTTGGAAAAGCGAAAAGAAAGATTTCAATCCTCGTTCTCCCCTACAAATCAAATCATACCTTCAGCAGAGGGGCTACCCAATCCCCAAACGCTTCAAGGACGGCAAAGACAGCACCGCCGACAAGGAACTGGAACGTCTCGAAGTCTCCACCGGTGACCAGGTAATCAAACTCTCCCGCCTCATCCGCGCCTACAGCAAGATGGGCAATGCCTATGCTGGGAAGGTCCTTGAGGATGGGACAATTGAAGGGGGGTGGTATCCGGGTCCGGATGGACGGGTGAGGGCGACCTTCACCTTCGGGCCTGCGACCGGCCAAATGGCTGCGAGGGAGCCCTCCGTCCTAACGACTCCCAAACGTCGCCCTGATCTGGCCAAGAAGTTTAGGGAGTGCATAAGGGCTGAGTCGGGACACCTTTTAGTGGAACACGACTTCCGAGCGTATCATGCTCGCACCCTTGGTCTTGCTGCCGAGTCTGCCAACTACATGCGCTTAGCCGACATGGACATTCACTCCTATCTCACTGGTCACCTTGTTCATTACAAGGGGATCGAGACTTGTTTGGATTTGCCAGATGATGACCTTCGGGCTTACCTGAAGGAAATCAAAAGCCAATACAAAGCAATCAGGGACTTCAAAGCAAAACCTACAATTCTTGGAGTAGGCTTCAAGATGGGCTACCGTCGTCTGTACTTTGAAAACCGGGACAGCTTGCAGGATGTCAATGAAGCTAAGTACATCCTTGATACCCTCAAGGGTCTCTTCCCTGAAGTCTTCCAATGGCAAGATGATATCTGCGAGAAAGCAGACAGGGATCATCGCCTGATAAATTCATGGGGTGCGGTCCGGTGGTTTTGGGACATCTTCAAATGGCAACGAGTCAACGGAGAATGGCGAAAGTCCTCAAGCAAGGATGCCGAAAAGGTCGTAGCCTACCTGCCCTCCAGCAACGCCCACTACATGTTCCGGGACAAACTCTTGCAGGCCCAATCCCGGGGCTGGCTCGACCGTTACCAACTTATCAACTACATTCACGACGCGGTTTTGTTTCACTGCCCCAAATCATTGGTCGATGAATGTGTTTACAACATCACAGAATTGCTGCAATCCCCAGTTCCAGAGTTGGCCAATCGCAAGGTAGCCCCCGAGGGATTTACCTGTGCAGTGGAGGCATCAGTTGGAGAGGATTGGGCAAGGATGGAGGAGGTTAAATGAGAAAGAAAAACATACCTTGCAACTACTGTGGAAAGAAATTCTCTTCTCAGGGAATTTCAAATCACAAAAGATATTCCCATTGGGAGGCCGAGCAGCGTATTAAAGGTCAACCTTTATTGCACTCGTTAATCAAACCAGAGAGCATTATCAATTCTCCTATTCACTACACCTCAGGTCCCATCGAGTGCATCGAAGCCATCAAGTCCGCCCTAACCCCAGAAGAATTTCGAGGTTTTTGCAAAGGAAATATCATCAAATATCTTTGGCGCAGTGAACTAAAGGGAGGCTTGGAAGATTGGAAGAAAGCTCAATGGTACATAGCGAGGTATATAGATAATGGAGTCAAGTGAAGTTTGGAAAGTTTGTTTAGACGATCCCAGATACGAAGTATCTGATCTGGGGCGGATACGAAGAAAGTTGAATAAACGTATTCGTAAGCCCTCCACAGCTGGACAAGGCTATTACTCTATTGTTGTATCTACAAAGGGTAAGAATATTGGACATTATATCCATCGCTTAGTAGCCAAAGCATTTCTAGGAGCAATACCAAAAGGAATGGAGGTATCACACAAAAATGGTAACAAGAAAGATAATAGAGCTTCTAATTTAGTTTTAGAATCTCACAAAGACAATGTGCAAAGACGGTATATCCATGGTACCCATTACAAAGGAGTCAATAATCCTTCAGCCAAATTAAGTAAGACTGATGTTGAGCTCATAAGAAAACAGCGCAGCAAGGGGGCTGCATTAAAAGTTTTAGCTACCACCTTTGGTGTAAGCATGCAGCAAATCAGTAGAATTTGTCTACACCAGAATTGGCAATGAGTCTGGAGAGAACGGCACAAAGGTGTAGCGGAAAGCCTGAGAAAAGCTGGATGGTATCTTGATAGAATTGCAGAGGAGGAAACAGATGCCCGCTAAAAAGCCCACAAAAAAGAAAAAGAAATCCAATGTGGTTTCCCAAGCCCTACCCAAACCAACAACCCCCAGTGTAGTAAAATGCCCCCGCTGTAAACGCCAACACCAATATGGCTCAAACCATAAATGCTAATGTCACAGGAGGATAAAACAATGATGAAAGTTCTGATAGCCATTTTAGCTATCCTGTTTATAGGTTGCCTAGTCATATCCGTAGAAGCCCAGACGGCTGTGGAGTTTGATGACATAGCTTGGCAGCTGGATCAAGGCCGGGTATATGACCACAATCTGAATGAGATTGGGTATTATACCAGCCAAAAGCTGGAGCAACAAGGCCGAGGATTCCAATCCGGACGAATACAAATATATCTAATCGCCACAATCTATGGCGATTACATTACAATGGCAGTGGAGAACAAGTCTCCAACTCGGGATGAATTGCAGCCGGTAGCGGCTATCGGCCTGGCATGGTCACAACGCTTTGTCCTTAATAACCAACTTATACTGGCAGTTAGGGACAGGATTTATTTATTTGGAACTTTAGTGAGGTTATAAAATGGCAAAGAAAAAATGTTTGCGATGTGGGGCCCCTACTTCAGGTGGTCCATTGTGTAGAAGGTGTCAAAGCTTGAGTAGGAAGAGGAACAAATAATGTATCTAGTTGATTTTCAATTGCGAGAGTTGATTGAGAAGGCGGGTTTAGTTGACCCACCGAATTATGAGTTGGTCAATCCTGCCAGCATAGACCTTACTTTGGGAACGGATTTTGTAAATTTAAGCCCTAAAGGAATTGCTTACAAATTTTTTGGAGACCCCATTGAGGGGGCATGGCGAGTAGCTCAACCCTCTGAAAGATTTCAGGCAGAAAGAGTTTTCATTCATCCTGGGATTTCCCTTCTTGCCTCGACTGCCGAACGGGTAAGGATTCCAGACTCTGCCCATACATTTGTGTGGGGCGAAAGATTCATTGAAGATGGGTGGGACAAACTAGACGAGTTTCAAGAAACCATTTCAGGCTGCGTCGGAGAACTTCACCTCAAGTCCTCCGCCGCTCGCAATGGCCTTGACCACGCCTTAGCTGGTTGGATTGATCCAGGATTCGAGGGCAACCTGACCCTCGAGCTTCATGCTCACCGGCCTTTTGAACTGGTGGCGGGGAAGGCGTATGTACAATTGGTGGTAGCAACCACTCTGGCTCCTCCACAAAAATCTTACCAACAAACAGGTCGATATGTTGGAGCGGAGGCAGTCGGAACGGTTAGAGCAAGGCCTGAGTAGGAGAAAAAATGAAACGTAAAACCTGTTCCCATAACTGGGTTAAAAAAGGAAATACTGTAAAGTATTATCAATGCTCCAAATGTGGAGCAATGAGGAAATGATGAAGAATCTTTGGAAACACTTTCTTCTTGATCGCTCAACTCGCCGCATAGCAAAACAGATAGGGGCCTCTTACAGGCCCCCTTCTTTGTGGCAACGAATTATGCAAGTTCTATTTGGCTAAACCTCACCCTTTGCCTTCAAATTCTCAAAGGCCAAAGCAACCAAGATAGCAACCCAGTTGCCCCTTACCTCACCCGTTGCCTCTTTAACTCGCAGCCACGCGGCATCTTTCCAAGTATGAAAATCCGCATTATTATTGACTGCTGCCAGCCCGCCAACAATCTCCACAGCCACATCAATGTACTTGGACAAGAACTTATCCAAGCCATTGCGAACGAAAATATTTTTCAGCCATCCAAAAAACTTATTCAACCAGCCCATTATTTTTCGCCTCCTTGTGCGTTTGTGTTGTGGCCATCAGCTGCCAGAGCGGCAGTGACAGCAGTTAATAGATAAGAAATGATCTGAGGGACAGTAAGTACCTTGCCATAAACAGCCAAGGCCACCAGAGCCGCAACGGCTACCAAAGATGTCCAGGGATTTCTGAAAATGCTGTTAAGCACTTTCTGTATTGGTGTCATTGGGGAAAGCTCCTTTCAAAAACAATTTTTGTTCGGCCTCTCTTCGGGCTACCAATCCCCGCAGCTTGCGGCCTTTGGCATATACCCACCGCTCAAATTCATCCGCCGCATCTTCAACCTGCCCTGCATTAAGAAGTCTAAGAAGACTGGATTTTCTCAGGGCATTTTCTCCCACATTAAAAGTAAATGAAACCAGTGAATCAAACTGACCTTGTGTGAGTTCGACGTGGGCATATCTTTTAACGGCTTCTTCGGCTTCCTTGATATCTTTCCTCAGCCATCCATCTACTTGTTCCTCTGTCACGCGATCTCCCAACTTCAATTTTTTCTTCTCATCTTCTGACAGGAGATGTCCCACCCCCGCAGTCAAATACCCAACCCCATCATCATATACCTCCAGCTCATATCCTTCCCACCGTTTAATATGGGCCAGCCCTTCATCACTAATCTTTAAGTTCTCATTCATTTTCTGTTCCACCTTACACTCTCCGGGTTCCGGGAGGCTAGGATTAAGATTATCTTTTACTTGCCTTCCGGAC
>Ga0208644_1001694_pt1 | contig 18205 bp, 38 predicted proteins | sample VirMetDEL_Nov_18_FD_184517 | JGI IMG/M metagenome (GOLD analysis project Ga0208644, IMG submission 184517) | Aqueous microbial communities from the Delaware River and Bay under freshwater to marine salinity gradient to study organic matter... | ecosystem: Environmental > Aquatic > Marine >... | reverse complement strand
AATGTGGTGATGTAAATTGGTTTGTTGTGTTTTGGGCTTGGGCAATATCAATACCACCATCAGGACTAGTCGTTCCAATACCCAAAGACTCCGCAGACGCATCCCAGTAAAACTTCGCAGTCGTGCCAGTGTCTTCGTAGAAGCTGATGTCTCCGTTTGAGGCAATGTTTTGACGTAATTTAGGTGTCGTTTGTCCTGAGAATAGCCGAATAGAATTGTCAACACCTGTCGAGCTTCGAGGAACTAGCAATAAATCTCCAGCTAAAGAACCTAATCCACCAGTGTCATGAACACCTACAAAAGCGTCCGTTGAATTACTAATAGACGCATCTATTAAACCTAGCTTTAAAGACAAGACACCAGACGCCGACTCATCTACTGAGCCGCTAAATCTAGATGAACCATCAACAGTCAAACCATCAGCCGTCACAGTACCCGTTACGTCGATGTTTCCTGTGCCTGTAATGTTGTTGCTGTTTAGGTCTAAGTTTCCACCTAGCTGTGGCGTAGTGTCTTCTACAAGTTCGTTGGTTGCCGCAACAGTAGTATCTACATACGCCTTGATTGACTGCTGAGTAGCCAATGCAGTAGCACTGTCACTAGCCATGTTGTCTTCATCAAGAATGCCTGTAATGCCATCTAGAAGATTAAGCTCTGTAGCAGTAGACGTTACGCCATCTAAGATATTTAACTCTGCTGTAGTTGCAGTAACTCCATCAAGCAGGTTCAGTTCCGCTGCCGTTGATGTAACAGCAACGCCGCCCACCTGCCACGATCCTGCAGTGAGATTAGGTTGAATAGCAGTAGTACCATCAAGAAGGTCGTCGATGGTATCGAAGTTAGTATTGAGCTTAGTTCCCCACGTATCTTCCGATGCGCCTACTTCAGGCTTAGTTAGGCTGTAGGTAGATGTAACCGTATCTGCCATTATAAATCTCCTTGCATCCCGTGATTAGGATGAAAATCAAGTCTTAAATTGGCTGCCTTTCTGACACATACAGCCTCAAAAAAATCATCAAAGTAACCAAGAAATTTTCCTGATGCTCTGACTTCCCATTTATCGTTTCGCTTGCCTGCTCGCTTAGTCCACGATACGCCAACAACGCCCGACTTATTAGTGACAGGCTTTGTGATGTTTTTCCCGTTAGTGACACGATCTGCATCACGCAGATTATCTAATCTATTGTCTGTTCTAACGTGATTTTCGTGGTCTACCTCAACAGGATAATATCCGTGGACGTAAAACCAAGCCAATCGATGCGCCATGTGCTTAACGCCATCAAGACGAATAGAAATATAGCCATGCCCATTCATGCCGCCTGCTATCGACCCCTCTGAACAGCCTCTGCGCCCCTTATTCCAAGTGAAAACGCCAGTGCTTGCATCGTAGCGCAATAGCTCCTTTAGTCTTTCTTGAGTTAGGGTGTCAGTGTCAGCCATTTAAGCGGCCTCCCATATCTCTTCAGTGATGGTTTGATCAGTCCAAGTGGCGTCACTTACCGTTTGATCCGTCCAAGTAGCGCCTGTCAATGTAACGTCAGACCAGTTGGCATCATTGCCCGCCTGGTCAGTCCATGTCTCTGTATCGATGGGTTGATCAATCCAGAGGATTATTCCTGCGCCCGTTACAGCCGAGCTGCCTGTTACTACGCTAGTACCTGCTACGGTAACTGCGCCTGCTGGTGATACTGTCGCCATCCCAGTGATTGACAGCGAGCCGCGAACGACCACCACACCCGTAACGCTGATTATACCACTTGCAGCTATTGCAGACGCAGTATTCCTTGTCCTTGCACCAGATACTGTGTTTGTAGCCGTACCAGCGATTGCCGATGCACCACTGAATGTGCGTGCGCCGGTAGCCGCAGTCGTCGTAGACGCCGATATAACGCTTGCTACTTGACGTATGACTCCAGCACTACAAGCGGCGGTAGAAGTAGCTGCGATTGCGCTAGAAGCCAATCTAACGCGCTGACCCGCTACTACGGTAGAAGATGTGGCCGGCCCTAAACTAGCGGCATTCTCTAAATCCGCTGTGGAATACGCGGCATAGCCGTATTTCCACTGGCCGTAAAGCATTAGTCTAAGGTGATATCAAGATCGCCGGCAGGAACACGAAATACATCTCCGCTTTCCACTGCCTTTGATGCAGTTAGAGTGCCGTAGGCCATAAGATTACCGCTGGATGCCGCATCGAATACGCCGACGTGGGTAATGGTTCCCCAGTTGTTACCGGCAGTAGCAAACTCTACGGCTGCGCTATTTGTGGCCTCATTGCCCGAAACGGTAAAGGTCACAGCAGTGCGCGCATAGCTAGTTCCAGTGCATTCTGTACCGCCGCCGGTCTCACCTGGAGCCGCAGTAAACAACGCCAAGTAATGTGTGGTAGGCGCAGTGTAAGCGTTACCACCGAATACATGATCGAGAATCTCAGTCTCAAGGTAGTTAGAAAAGCTCATCCAAGCCCCCTGTTTTTCATGACAAGGCCAACGCCTGAATTGACGGCCTCTTCAGATGATTGATTAAGACGCTGCATCGCAGCACCAAATATTTGCGCCCACACCGCTGTACGAGCGTCATCAGCTAGATATGGCGCGCTGTGTACCAGTGAGCCATACAGATATACATCCGGTGCCTCAGTCAGTAGCCAGTTAGTGGTGTTTGAGTCTGACAAGGCCGGCACGCGCTGGTAATACAGAAGCTCTACGCCATACGACCCATCTGGGCTAGGAAAGAACTCAAACTGGTTCTCTGAGTGCCGGTAGTACCGAGGTACGCCCGATGTGTCCAATGCACCCGCACGCTTGTCAGCCATTGTCTGAGCGCTTACCAGATCCAATGCTCGCGTGTTATTACTCGTGAGGTGGATGCGGATGGTCTCAAGCCAATCACTAGGCTTTGTCATGTACTGACTATCAATCGTCCCAGTAGCCCGGTTCTCCATCTTGTAATGACGCAGATCGCGTGCAAACGCCGCCTCAGCCAAAGAGATAAACGTCGGTATGACCGATGTTAGATCGTCACGATTAAGGAAGTCAGCAATAGAGCTTTTTAGCTCCGAGTAGTTAGTCAGTGCCATTATTTACGCTTCTTAGCCGGTTTCTTAGCTGTTTTAGCTGCTTTCTTAAACGCTTTAGCTGTAGGCGCGCCCTTTTCGCCAGGCTTGCGCATCTTCTCGCCAGAGCCTGCTTTAATACGCTTACGCTTTGCATGAATGTTTGCATACAATCCTCGCTTCGCCATGCCTACTTCCTCATCTTACGCTTTTTGTTGGTCGCTGCACGCTGACCACGCTTCGGTAAAGCTTTCTTTTTGTGCTTGTAGTTTGGCATTACTTCCAGCCCTCCCGCGCTTTGCGCTTGGCTTTTTGCGTTAAGTCGCCGTAATGAAACAGCGGCTTACTAGATTTTGTGTGCGCCTTGCCGGAGTGTAACGAGCCATCAGGCATCTTATGGAATCCGCCCTTATGCTCTTTGCCATCCTTCAAGTAATGCTTGACGCCCATACCCATTACTTTCTCCTCGACTTAGTGCCAGAACACTTCCAGCGCTTACGTGAAAGCCTTAGTGGTGAATTAGGATTGGCAGCCGCTTTCGGGTGTTTCTTCATCTGACCAGCAGAGCGCTTACAGTAATTGTCGCCCTTCTTGGTTCCGGGCCGTACTCGCGGGCCACCATCCTTGGCCTTGCCGGCTTGTCCATAGGAGACTTTTTTGCCGGAGGCCGTAACCTTTACCTTCGCCTTACCTTTTCTCGGTGTCGCCATATTATATCACCGCTTACAGTAGGAATTCAGTTGCTGCTGCTGGATTGTAAATTCCACGCTTTGCCTGCGTGCTGAACTTGAGCAATCCCTCTACCATATCTTCAACGATTCCGGTGTATGCCGGGCTGTAGCCGCCGAGCAAACCCTCTCGTGCTTCTGGGTCTTTAGACCGCTTGATCGGCAGTACATCGCTGTAGTTATACGCCTCTAGGTCTTTTTGCGGTAGTTGTGCAAGTAAGCCTTCTGCCTCTTGCCCTGCCGCTACGGCTGCCGCTGTAACCATTGGGTTGGCATTGACATTAACACCGCGCGCCTCTAAACCACGCAATATGTCTTCAGTAATACGGCCCGTGTAAGGCTTCATCTGCAATGCACGTATCTCTTGCGCAGTTGGTTTTAGCGGATCGCCAACAGGCTTTTGCTGACCACCGAAACGTGCATCAGTTAACAATTCAAAAATGCCTACCTCTTGATCGGTACGCCCTAAGCCTTGACCGGGGACGCCTGCTGGATACGAAGAATGCCCACTAGCCTGCACAACATCCTTACCCGTAAATATCTCACCGATGTTCTGTATCTGCGCATCTAGTGCATCTGCCTGACCCGGCTCAGTAACCGCTAGTCGCGCCTGCCCTATGCTAAGGCCGCCTTGGTCACGGAATTGCACATCCATCATGTTCATCAGCTCTTTACGCAAAGTATCTGGCGTATTGCGCCACACCTCCACGGAGCTAGGATCATCGACGCCTTTCCAATCTTTAATCTTCAGCCCAGCGCCTACACGCTTGCCCTTAACCATTGAGCCTACGCTTTCGTAGTCGCGAATAGCCTTATCGAACGCCTTTTTCTGCGTTTTATTCATGTTGCTAGACGCAAAACTAAGCATGGTCTCGCCGGTCATGGTGGCAAAGTCACCGCCCGTAGGAGCCATACGGAAAGGTAGGTAAACAGGGTTATCGCCTACCTCAGACGCCGCACGCATAATCTGATTGACAACGCCTGGAGCTGAGGCCCATACCATGCCGGGATTCTCAAACATAAACCCCTGACCGCCTTGTAGGTTGATCGGTCTATCAAGAGCCACGTTATCGATGCCTGTCAGCAAACCTCCAGCCTGTGTGCGATCTGACATAGTCGTTACGAATGGACGGCCTTCTAAGTCAGCCAGTGGTATGCGAGGTGCATCCTGCGTGCCACGCTCTTCTATCGTAAACGTGGTGTCTCGTAGCTTTTCCTGCTCTTTAACGCGAGAATCAAAGCGAGGATCAAACGCTCTGCCAAATGTCTTAATGACACCCGCCTCTGCCTCTTCTGGAGCCATCAACGCTGTTAGACCTAGCGCCCCTGCTGCTGTACCACCAAGAATATTGGAGCCTTTGTATTCAGGGTCAAATGCGGCGAACAGTGAGCGAACGCGCGTAGGATCAGAAGCGACGATAGTATCTGCGCTAAACCGATCTAATGCCTTTTGGTAACCTTCATCGCCCAACTTTAAACCCGTCATTGCCTCAAATGCAGGATCGAAGGCTTTGTAATTAGGGCCGATGTCTTGAACGTCTTTAACAATTAAACCGGGCGATTTGAATCTACGCGCCGTCCGTGCTAACTCATCAGTGTCAAAGTCACGTATCACGTTGAGATCAAAGATGCCCCTATCAGGCTCCATCGTGCCTCGATAGCCGGGTAGCTCACCAAAGGTTGCTAATCGCTCACCACCTAAAAAATAATCTGGATTGACAATACGGTTCCACTCATTACCACCCGCATTTACAACATCAAAGCCGCGCGTATCAACAGCAAGAGGCATTATGTTGCCCGCACGATCTGCATAGCTTGCTGCGTTTACAGGCGAGCTGGACATAAAAAAGCCAGTGTTTGCCGTCTTACCGCTGGTGACTCTGTTAGGATCTACTACCCGTATGTCGTCACCACCACCATGAAAAGCGGTGGTCGGAAACATATCTTGTTGGCGCTCGATTATGGCATCAGTGCGCATATCAAGTTTGCCGTCCACAATGCGCTCTGCTACCTCACGCGGGTAGCCAAGCTGTACTAGTTCATCAACGGCCTTTGTGATTGCAGACAGTAAAGCCATAAAGCCTCCAGTATGGAAGCCCGATTATATCAGACAATGCTCTTTACGAATGCTACCCAGTGCGTGTTTGCTTTTTTGCCACTACGGTGTCCGTAAAGCGGCTTTTCTGGCGTTAAAGCCAAAACCTCTCGCAGAGGGATGTCTACCTCATTCCACTTGAATATCAGTGTGCCATTCGGCTTGAGTACGCGGAAACACTCAGCGAACCCCAAGCGCAAATCATCCTGCCACGTCTCTTTATTTAACGAGCCATAACTAAAGCCAGTAACAGATTTCATAGATATATTGCGAACGTGCGGAGGATCAAAAACAACATGATGGAATGATTCGTTTTCGTATGGCATATCACGGAAATCGTGCAACTCATCCGGCTTTACTTCTTTCTTGCCGGGATTAGTGGTGCAGTGACTGACATCTAAAACGCCCTGCCTACAATCAGCGAACAAACAACGATCATCTTGCTTATCAAACCACATCATGCGTCCGCCACAACAGGCGTCAAGTACCATTTTCATACAATGCCTGCAAGATTCCTACGGATAGGTTCACCCCAGTCTGAGGTCTTCCTGTAGCCGATAGCGAGATAGCGGAATGCATCGGCACAGTGTGATGTCCAGTCGTGTAATGGTCGCTCGTTCCAGACCATCATCGACTCGTTATATTGACGCCTGTACTGCCTGAGACAATCGATGCCCTTCTCGCATTTGTCCTTGTCGAAGTAACAGAGATCGAGCATAGACCTCACGGCCTGAATGCCATCGTCTACGTTGAGCTGTGGTGCGATCTGTACCGGCCTGACACCTAAGTTATCTAATACCTCTAACCTTGACCGGCCACTTCCTAGCTCTCTGACCCGGACGTCATGAGGTAAGATGTGCTGCTCGTAGATGTAACCTTTCTCTTGCAGTATGCGTGCGTAATGATCTAGCCCAACCCCGGCGTTCTCGTAATAGTCGATTAACCTCACTTCAGGGCCGACAAACTGTGCAAACCAGATAGCCGTGGAATCGCCTACACCTAAGTCCCAAGCTGTCACCACACCCACTGAGCGCTCATATGGCACACGATCAATACGGTTCTCGTGTAAGGCGTTTGCCATTTCCTGCGTGTAATACGCGCCTTCTGAGAAGATCCTGAAGTCACCTTCCCATATATGATCGTAGACATCCGGGCGTTTCTTGAGGTCTTCCTGGCGCTCCTGCTCCAGTACATCGGGAAACCACGGGTTGTCACGCCAATTCATTTCCACAATCTTGCACTGCTCAGGCTGCTCAATGCGGAATCGATGGTGCGTAGCGGAGTGCTTGTTCTCAGGGTTCCACGTTACCCATATCTCAGAGTCGTCTTCCCGCACTGTAGGGATAAGCTTCTGCCATGCTGTTTCAGTAACGGTCTCTGCCTCATCCACCCAGCACAGAAGAATACGAGCTTTAGACTTAATGCTATCAAGGTTTCTTCTCAGACCCGCAAAGACGTAAGTGATACGCCCATCCTTAGATCGGATGTATCGCTCGCCTATCTCGTAATACTCTTCAAGACAAGGAACAGAGCGTATAGCTGACTTCACCTCTTCCATAGAGGATTCATCGAGAGAGTTTAAGTGTTCTCGTGCGCAAAGTATCTGACCTTGCTTACCTGCTACACCCCAACGCATACCCCATACAGCAGTCATTAGAGCGAATGAGCGAGTCTTAGCGCTTCCTCGGCCACCGTATGAGCAACGGTATCTAGCTTCCCCAGTGAATAGGTTGGCTAGTTTAGGCGGCAGTTCAATCGAGACCTTTTGCGACAAGTTCAATCACCATTGGTGGAGTCATGGAACCATCGCTACTTGTTAGATCAGCATCCACTTGCTTGAGGTCAGGTAGCGTTTTAGCGAGCATCTTGAGCCTTAGTTCAGCCTGTGTTTTCTTCTGCTGTACCTTAGCTGCAAAGTGTTCATCTTCTTTAGGGTCAAGCTCTCCGATTTCATCAATCAAATCAAAGATATATTCTGCCTTACCCCTGTTGCTTAATGCGCGCCTTGTTTCTTCATCTTTCACAGCGCGTATCTTGTGTCGTCTAGTAGCTGCCACTCTCGTAATCCTCTTCTGGGTGCGGTATTGAGTCGGCCCAGTACAGCCCCATGCTGTGTCCCGCCCGTATCTCGCCGTCCATGATGTCATTATAAGTGAGAGGCCAAGATTCCACGGTCATGTCGTCGAATGCGACAAGCACCGTTCTCTCGTTCTTAGGCATGTTGCCCGGTCGTACCGGATACCACTGGATACCAACCACTTGCAGCATACATTCATCTCACTGCTAATGACTTCCCGATTTTAAGGATTATCCACAGACTTCTCAACAGGCTTTGGATTGGCTGTGAATATAGACCCGCCATAGGTCTCATAATTTCTGAGGTATCTGCGCATGGTGTCGTAGTGAACACCGTAAATATTAGAAAGCGACCAGGTGTCTACTCCCTGATCGCGTAACTTGATGGCTTCCCCCAGTTGAGCCTCAGTTAACTTCACTACATACAACTCCTAAACTCTTGTAGTCAGGCCATTTACCCGCACAGACCATCTCTTCATAAAAAGCTTCTTCGGCCAGCTCGTCTTCGTAATCCAGCCTGCCCACCATGCCGATGAGTAATAAAAGCGTTATTACCACTGCACTAAACAGTATACGTTTTGCCTGTTTCATTATTGTGTCCCCTGGCTATGCGCGTTATGTGCGCGGGTAAGTCTTCGAGGTCAAACTCATTAAGCTCTGGATGCTCTACTGCAATGATGGACGCCACCTCATCCTGCCGGTAACGCCCCTTAAGTAAGATATTGATGCGCTGTTCAATGACGCAGTTCATTCCTCGCGCCACACTTCCATAGAGCCTTCATTCATATCACATAAAGCGTGATCGCCTGCCTGATATGCCTCTGCATACGACTCATACTCTGGCTCTGATGTGTATGCCTCACCACCATCACGACCGATTATTGTGAATCCGTACATTGCCTATCTCCCGATGGGGGCCGCTTATGCGGCGATTGCCTCTGTAATAACTGCGGCTTTTGTAGGCCGCTTAAAAAAACCAAACTTAGCGTCGTTGTCTGAAACAGTTACCGTGGCCGTAAACGTAATGCGCGACTCACGCTCCGCATCGTCAAGGCTAGACGGCACTGAACCCCAAACACGGAAACCACGATCATCCTGCACGAGCATCTTAAGCACATCGCCGTACATAGACTCTTGAACCTTAAAAGCCAGCACAGTACCCGTGATAACAACACGGCCTTCTAGCACATTCTCGCCAGCCTCATGCGCCGCGTCACGCTCTGCGCGCTCGGCATCACGCTGTTCTTGCTGGTACTTCTGCAAACGGATCAGATCACCTACCAGCTTTTCGTGGATAGCTTCGCAAATATCCTGTGGGCATTGCGAAACAGTGACGTAACGCATTGGCTTGCCGTCTCTGTCATCAAACGCGCGTGACGCATAGACGTTCACAATCTCGCGAGTCGCCGCTGGTAGCTCCTGCCACTGCGTCATGAACTTGTCAGCACGGTCGGCAGGAACAACAAACTTAGTCTGTTCTCCGAAGTCACCCAGAGCGATGCTTTCGCGCTCTTTAGGGAATGGCAGATATTGGCCTGCAAGGTAGGCCGCCTCGAACTCGCTGTCACCCTCGCACCAAACCCAGACGTAACCGTCAAAAGGCGCGTGTAGGCGGCCAGACTTTTCCGAGAATATTGGCTCCGCACCCTCATTACGATTAGCCGCCGCCCGTTGAAGGCGAGTGTCATACGCCTTAAGGCCACGCTGACGCGCAACCTCGTACTCAGCGATGCGATTTTCTAACCAGCTCCAAAAATTTGCCATTGTCTGTCTCCCGTAAAGGGCCGCTTATGCGACCTCATTTTGATAACGCGCTTCTTTAGCTGCGCTCGCCATATTGTTTTCTGGCGCACTATAAAGATCGCCATTGGGGTAAATAACTACCCATTGATTACGAGAGCCTTTCTGCTCTACATAACCAATTTCGAACTTACCAAATCGCGCTTTTTTTACAATCTTGATCATGCCTATTTCCCGTTAATGCCGGGACACCCCCGACACAGATAGTGTCTCAAAAAATGAAACGGGTTGCAACATAGTTAAGCCATTTTTTTATCTTTCGTTCAGACGTATTTCTTGCTCTCTGATACGGCCTCGTAGTTCTAGCTTGATCTCTTCTAGCTCAATCCTGTTCTGTTTGCACAGCTCACGCTTTTTGTCGTTCAACTCCCTGACCATCTCAATGCCGTAGGTGTCCACCATGTACAGTGCATAGTCATCATGCTTGCCGCTGGCGTACTGATTGCACCCCTTGCACTGCGGATGCACGTTCTCTTCGACTAACTTGGTGGCTGTCCACTTGCGACTAATAAAGTGTCCGCCGTCCATTTCTTTGTAGTGTTGCCTCTTACCACAAGTCACACACTGAGCAATGCCATCGGCGTTTGCGGCCTTCATCCTTACTAGCTTCTGTAAGAGTACCGCCGCTTCCTCTCTGAGTTTCGCTACGGTTTTTTGTTTGGTCGCCATAGGTGTATTTCCTATCGTCTGATACAGCGCGCTCCCAGACGCCACAGGTGCATTTCCAGCCCTGTAGGCCATAGGGAGGCTTGTTGTAGAAAAAGGGGAGCATCACCGCATTGCAGTGAATGCATCGACGTTGTGGGATCATCTACCGAATGGCACATCGATATCGTGGGTTTCTGCTAGGTGTCTGCCGATGACGCGCTGCACGTCGTCTACCTCATGAGTCAGTAAATCAGCGGATGACTTCTTGCCGTAAAGTGCCTGTTGCACCTTGTCCCACATGATCAGCTTTACTAACTCTTTAGTCGGTGAGATCGACATTGTTACGACCTGTTGCATATCCTTCCCCCTGGCATCCAGCTCTCGTGCTACATGCGCACAGAATGCATAGATGGCTTTATTCTGTTGGCTAGTGCGCGTCTGTGGCTTGATCTGATAGGTCAGCTTTTTATCCACGTTAGCCATGATGTAGTTACATAGCTCACGCGCTTGATGCTCATTGTTTACTACCCAGTTATGGCTAGACATTTTTAGCCTCCAGTTTATCAAGACACCGGACATCAAACACGTAGCTAAATTTAGCGTTGCCTTCGGTGTCATCTACCCGGTTCTTATAATTATGGCGCACAGCCTTGCCTTCTTTTAACAACGCCCTAGCGCGCGGCAACGTCATAATATACACGCCGTCAGACTCTAGCTCATACCGTACATCGCAGATAATAATGATATTGGGGTAAAGTCTTGAGTACCGCATGAAATCCTTACCGTTGATCGATATTGCCGCATGGCTCGGTATGCCAAACATGCTCTGCGCGTACTTCCAGGGCGTCTGCATGCTTTTTAAATCGGCCTTTACGACTACGGTGAAGTCATGAGCAAACTCGTTCTCAGCCTTCTCTGGATTCTCTACGACCTTCCACCCATCAATGGGCTGCTGGTTAATAAAATCTGACTCAAGCTTGACGCCCTCAATACACCAAAACTGCTTGTTTTCAGTGTCCATCATCGAGTGATGCGCTCGCCAGCTTTCGTAAAGCACCGGCCAAATTTATTGAGAAAATGCTCCTGATGCGTGCCAAGAAAGTCATGGGTCAGCTCATCATCCATGTCCATATCTCTGACGCTAATTTTACCATTTTTGGCCTTATCTTGCTTCGCAAAAGGTGAGCCACCACTATCGTTTGCGCGCTTTAGCCAGTTGACTATGAACCTTGGCCCGTTCACCTTTCGCTTCGCTGGATTAGCGTCCGCCCAGTTGGCGATAGCCTCTAATTCCTTGTGTACATTAAGCTTGTCGTAGGCTCTCTGCCACTTGATGATCTCTTCATCACTTGGCTCGTAATAGGTGCCGTCTTTTAGAATTATCACTGCACATACTCCCTGTCCTTGTAGAAGACCTTTTTCATTTCCCAGTGCATAAGGTGATCTGGCGGGAAAAACCACGGACACTCGCGGCCATCGTCGTGCATTTCTAGCACTCTAAAAAAACTACCCTTGTATCGGCTCTCCATAAATTCCGCCATTTCCGTGGCGTCCTCTAAAGTCGGATACATACCATCCATCATGCCTGACCGCATATCTACAACTACAAAAGTATTCATTATTTTTCGCCTCTTACTACCGAGAAATACTCTTCGGTTAGCTCGATAAATTGTACGCCTGTTGCGTTGTCCATACCCATATCCAACAGAGCATCACTGTATAAGCAGGTTAAATGCTCTATCCAATCCCTGACTACATCTGCTCGTAAAAGAGCATCTTTATCTTCCCAGCCGTCGCTTACAACAATCCCACCTTCTGAACCCCACTCACATAGACGGAGCCTTACCTCTTTACTTAATTTCATCCACACTTCCCTTTTAATGCCAGAGCAAGCTCTGACATGAAGTTAGTTAATAATGACGAGCGTTAATTACTGTATCGAATCTTGTCATCTATCCGCTTGATCTGCTCTCGACCAGCGGGGCGCATCATAGAGAGGGTCAACTCCGCTCCAGGGTTCTTCGGTTCCCCGGCCTAACGCCCAGTAATCTCTGACATAAAGGAAGGCATGAGCAGTGTGTAATAACGTGTGTTTACGTGTATTAACATGTATACTGCCCATGTCTTCGTTTCTTTGCCGAGGTCGAAGATACCACAATATTGACCCCCTAAGTCAACATAGTGGACTCCCGTAGCCCCCTCTTTCGAGGGGGTTCTTTTTTTTACATAGACCATTCAGCGATCTGCACTGAGTCACCGTACCGATTAAGCACGGTTTTCCTCTCAGTAAAGATGGTATGGCCCTCTGCACGCAGCTCACTGATACGGGCCGGTGTTTCTATGACCCCTAACTGATCCCATGCGTTTAGCCGGGTTAGTTTCTTACCGCTTCTCAGGTACGACAGTACACGTTTCTTCTGACTCATTGCCTTTCTCCCGTTGTGAAAAACTCAGTAATTGGCACGCCGAAGTAATCAGCCAACGTGCCGAGTGTGTCCACTGAATCAATTTGCTGTCTCCAGCGGTATACAGTGGCCCTAGAGACGTCTAAGCGCGATCGCAGGTGAGAGCCTGCTTGATCATCAACGTCTGTTAAAAGCTCGCAGAATCGCTCTGCGGCCAGTTTAGAAGGGGATGTCATCTTCAGGGAATCCTTCTGGCTGTGGTTGTGGTGCCAAAGCCTTTTTAGCTTCCGCGATGCCCTTGGCTGCAGTTTCAGCCTTATCCCAAAAAGACAGCTTCATGTACTTGTTGCCGGCCTTGGAGGTGTTAATCCAGGCATTGATTCCCTCTTCGGTAACACCATCCTTGTGCATGTAGTACCCGTAATAATCAGCGTCACTCTCGGATGCCTTCTTTTTGTTCTTAAACAACCGGCCTTCGCCGGGCTTTTTTTCGTAGTCCATTAGCTTTCTCCCTTTGGATTTTGCTTCATGCATTTGACTTCATAAGTCGTAAATATGCCCCCTTTTCTGGGCGCAAGGTTTAACGCGAGCTTCACATCGTTTGGCGTTTCCTCGATGACTGCTCGCAAGGTCTCCCAATCCTCGTTGGCAACGGCCTCTTTGACTTGGTAGACAAAATCGAAATGCTCACGCACTGCTTCGTTGTACGCTATCAATTCCGCATGAGGCGATTCCTTAAAATCGTCTGCCTCATCCTCTGAGTACACGTAACCATGCAAACCAGCCAGCTTAAGAATCACACGATCTTTAGCGCGCTTCTCAGCCATCGCAAACGGATAAGCGTTCTTGCAATTGTTTGGCGCAACCTCACCAATTGACCACGCCTCCATATCGCCAAGCCGGCCAGTAACTTGTATGGCTACCTGTTTGTTAGCTGGATCAGTTACGAGGTGAACAGGTGCGTCGAATGTGATGCCTTTCTTTGCAGCAATCTTCTCTAGCGCCTTGTGCAAGATGACGCGCGTACCATGACAGTCCCATGTGGATGTCTTGGCTGTCTCGCCAATTTCTTTGAGAACGTCAATGACAGGCTGTGGAATATCACTCATAACTAAGCTCCCTTTGCCATTTCTTCGTAGGTCACATCCTCGTAACCCTGTTGTGGTGCCGCACTCAGTGCATACTCCTGACGTGCAAGCTCTTCGCCTGCCGCATAGCCTTGTGAGTACGCATCAGACATGCGCGGCTTTAACTCCATGTAACGACCAAAGTAGCCGGCCTCAAAACCGTGCCGATACTCCCTAGCTAAGAGCTGAGAAATGTGCTTCCAGCCCTCACTCATTACCTGCTCGTAATCACTCATCACGATCCCCCTCAAACTTCATGCACTGGTAGTAGCCGGTGTAATAAGCGTCGGTCTTGTGCTGCTTGCTGGTGATCTTTTCCTCGTAGTCAGTCCAGCCTGCAATAAACGCCTGCTCGCACAGCTCAAGGTAATCAGCTAGGCGCGCATCCATTTCGACTTCTTGCACCGTCTTTGGTCGGTCAACGATCCAAAATAGGTCGTTAAGCTTGCTTCCATTAATAGGCTTACTCATAGCGCTAGACCTCGCTCGTACTTATAAGTCGCAAGATCATCTGGCTCGCCCATCTGCGCGCTGTGCTTATGCGACTCTTCTACAAGCCACTTCTCAAGGTAGTCAGAACAACCGCACCAGAAGATATCGCGCGTCATCTCAACCCAAGGGCCAGACGCCTGACTATCGACAAACAGATTCATAAGCCACTCAGCCATGTTTTTGCGACATGACTGCTCTCCAGCTCTGTAGAACTCTTCAAACACGGCAGTGGAAATGATCTCATCGTAGTCATTGAGAAACGCCCACGCGATTAACTCACCGCGCGTCTCACCAACGATTAAATGAATATCGGACTGCCAACCCGGAAACCTCTGATTGAGGTCGTATATATCAACATACATAAATTGTCTCCCGTATGTGCGTAATTGCACATAGAGAATCTTAGCTCTGTATGTCTACTGTTGCAATACTTGAAACACAATTTATTGTGCTTGCGTAAAAAAGGTGTCGCTTGATGCGACAGCGAGGTGTTCTACGTGGAACTTAGGGGTACTCTCCGGTGCGGATCATGTGGGTAACATCGAGGGCGCGTTGGCCTACTTGGTTGGCCCATCGGGAGTCTAAAAACTCATCTGCGGCCTTTTCGTAGTCACCGACCGCCATAGCCCCCATAGCGTTCTGGAAGCCCATGAGGCGGGTCAGGCCCAAGTTAAAGCATAGGTTAACGATAGCGTCCTGACGTACCGCATCGAGGTCAGCAAACCACGATAAGCCGACCAGCTCCTGCTTACAGCGCTTGATGTCGTTTTCTAGCAGGTAATCGATTTCATCGTCAGACAGGCCTAGAGATCCCTCTTCGATGCATCTGCCTACGCCGATTGTGGCAAGGCCAGACGTACAGCGATAGAAGTGCGTGCGCACGCCCTCGTGTATCCGTAGCTGATCAGATAGCTTGCTCATTTGCCGTTCGACTTACTAGCGCCAAAGTAAAAGCTAACTATAGAAGAGACGACACCCCCCAGATAACCCAAGACCAGATTGACGATTCCGTCGTCGTTGGCATCAGGAGGTTGAATAGTAACGAGAAGGATATACCCCCCAAAAAGCACAACGGAGAGAAGTGCAATAGCTCGCGCTGTCCAGTCTTCTTTAAAAGATTCTCTCGCATGTTGTGTATCCTTTGTTTCCAAGGCAAATACATCAACTTCAAGCTCTTTCATCCTGACTTCAAAGTCAAGCTCCGCCTTTTTGATCTCAGCGAGCTGCTCCGGTGTAGCCGTCTGTAAGGCTTTTTCGATCTTTTGTGGCGTTGGCTCACAGCCTAGTACGTTAGCCAGCATACCAGCCGCCGCACCGCCTACAGGGCCGCCTAGTGCCGCACCGATGGTAGGAGCCAAATCACCGACCAAACCCTTGATTGCATCAAATTTCATTTTATCCACTCCGCAAACGCCAATGCCCCTAGAATAAACGGATAGAGGGTAATCACGGCTTGTCGATTGAAAGCAATTTCCTTGCCTTGCGAATCGAGCTTCTCATCAATACGTCGGATACGCTCTTCGCACAACGCCTCGTGAGACGCTATTTTCTCAATTGCCTTCTCTGCTAACTCCACCTGGTTACCCCGTCATAATGAAAATAACTGTGGCAATTAAAAACGCCAACCCCGCGATTATAACAACACCAGAAAGAATACTCTCTTTTAATTCTTGCTGTGCATAGACCTGCCGCTGGCGCTCTTTGATTACCTCTTGTTTTATCTGGCGCAGCTCTTTCAGCGCCTCTTTGCCATAGACCATCCCTATTAGGCTATTGATCTCTGCACGTTGCTTTTCAATTTTTTTCTTGCGTATGAGCGCCTCTAAAGCAGTCTGCTCTACCGATTTAGAAAATACTAAACGCTTAAAGGGGTGTGGGTTAGACTTGCGCTGCTCATCGTACAGTACGTCTGAGGCGGCTCCGTACCACTTAGCTACTTGAGCAAAGGTGTCTTCTGCCTCCTTACCATGCTCTACGCAAAATTTTATAGCGGCATACGCCTTGCTGGCTGCTGCAACTGCTGTAATTGGATCTATCACACTGCCCCCCGGCGCAACCAAAACCACTGAGGGCATCTGTATGTGGCTGATGGAATGTAGTACGTGTACTTCCTATCAGACTGCGACTGCCACTCTTTGTAAACGCAGACTGTATGTGGCACGACTTTCCGACCTCGATACATGGCCGTGCTACCTTCTAACGTCAGGTATAAGAGTACAGACTCCACATCGTTAGATTTTGCCCTCTACGATACGGAGCTTTTTAAAATCAGGGTCGTTGAGCTTACGCATAATCAGCTTGCTACGACCTTCGCGGTCATCCCAAGCAACGTTTTCTTCTTTCATCCATTGCGCTAATAAGTGCATAGGAATAGAACCAACACACCATGACTCTGGAAGCTTGCCTGCACCCATCGACCTAAGTGCTTGTGTGCGCTCCAGATAGGGCGTGTTATCAAACTGCTTTTCTACAGTAAACGTGCCGTCGTTGTTGTTATGAAACTGCTCTTTAACCTTCACTCTTAGCCGCCTTCTTCTTGCGAGGTGCTGCCTTTGCCTTGGGCTTTGCCTTTGGCTTTGGTGCTTCACACAGCTCTAGATTGTTGCTGTAAGCAGCCGCCTGCTCTGGCGTTAGGTCTACCATGTCGCCCCGAACATGCTTTTTGCCGTCAATGAACAGCGTGCTGATAGTTACCTTATACATATCTACTCTCCGAAAAGAGGGGGCCGAAGCCCCCCAGTGTCACTTCGATTAAGAAGTTGTGTTGTCAGCAATGATGCCTGAAGCCTTCTCATTCTTACAAATAAGGGTCAGCTCAGTAGTCACCTGACGTGTAGTCGAGTCACCAGTCTTCGCAAGTGCGATGTTCTTGGTTGGACGAAGAACACCAACAGCCCACATATCGTCTTGCATAATGAAGACGTCACGCGAACGGTTCTCACGCGAAGGAATGAACTCTACTGTACCCCAAGGAGTAACGTAGACATCCATGTGCTTGATTACACGCTCATCTTCTGCCTTAACAGTAGAACGCTGGTTGTTGTTCCCGGCAAAGCCAAGAGCTACGTTCATCTGGAAAGCTGACAGATAGACAGAGTCAGGATTACCGCCTTGCTCCCAAATTGACTGCATTACGCTGTCAAACTTAGTCTGCGAAAACGCAGTAAGGGCAGTAGTTTCATCTGTACGTGCATCAGTACCGTCACCAGTAGGATCAGCACCTTCGTTAGCACCAAAGCTGGTGTTAGTAATCAGCCACGCTGGCGCACCAGCAAGCTCACGAGCTGTAGATGAGTTACCAGCTACACGCGCGTTGTTGTCGAAAAGCGCCTTCTCGATGTCAAGCTTCTGCTCTTTAGCAGTCTTAAGCATCTGGTAAGCGACTTCCGCTGCACGACCTGCCTTCTTCAGACCTTCGTCTGTGTCAGGAATGTTCACTGCGTTCTTAAAGATCTGCGTGTAGTTACCGAGACGTGAAGTCGCAGTACGCGCAGTTGCAGTAGTTGCATCGCCTTCAATGTGAGCGTTAGCCGCTGAAGAACGAAGTGCATCTGTCTGCCACTCGTGCAGAGTGTTAGCTGCTTTTACTTTCGCACACGAAGTGTAAAAGGGAGTCTCTTCTGGAGACACGTCATAGATGACGTCCTCAAGATCTTCCCGGATACCGACAGCATCATAGCTGTCAAAAGAGTTAGTTGGCTGTGCCATGATAATTACCTCTATTCAAGAATTAAGCTCATAGCATCTTGGATGCTTCCTGAGCGTTTAAGTTTAGATCG
>Ga0208644_1001693_pt1 | contig 18207 bp, 23 predicted proteins | sample VirMetDEL_Nov_18_FD_184517 | JGI IMG/M metagenome (GOLD analysis project Ga0208644, IMG submission 184517) | Aqueous microbial communities from the Delaware River and Bay under freshwater to marine salinity gradient to study organic matter... | ecosystem: Environmental > Aquatic > Marine >... | reverse complement strand
CAGGACGCCACGTCTGTACAGGCCCATCGTCTATGGCGTATGACATACACAACACTTCTGTTGTGGGATGACGAGCGTAGTTATATACGCCCGCCGTCTTCAGATCGCACTCGCTGCGCGTTTCAAAGTCAAGCCAGATCATTTTGGCGCATCATATCTTGTGCCGATAGTCTGGCCGTAGCGGTTGCTGTAATACATGCCATATTCATCGCCTACGCCCGCAGCGACCATGCGCCCGTTGCGGTCGTAGATGAAAGTCTGTTCGCCGTAGTTCATCTCAGTGAACCTTGGCGTCTCCGCTATTATCTCCTGTGCTTTCAAAGGCGCGGCGATAAGCGTCAGTAATGCGGTCAAGGACAAAAAGTATTTCATCTGGTTTCTCGTTCTTTTCTGAGTATTCTTTAATGGTGAACAGTAAGTCGCCCATCAGTTGCTTTAGTCGTGCTTCTCTATCGCTCATTCCTTCTCTCCCAATACCTTACAAGCTGCTCTAGCCGCATCTCTGTATCGTTCCGTAAATCCCATTATGTAAGCGTGTCGTAACTCTTCCATAGCATCGTTCAGCGCCGCCTCTAGTTCCTCAATCCGCTTTGCTTGCGCCTCAATAGCGTCGGCAGCTATTTTGGCGGCGGGGTTTATTTGCCAAGGTTCTGTTCCGTGTTCGCCGCGCAACCGCTGCACAAGGGTTGAATAATCGGTCATGACGTGCGTCATCCATCGCTAAAAATAAAGATAAAACTAAATGAGATAAGAAGGGGCGCTTTACGCGCCCCGACTCATTAACCTCTGCGACGACGAACTGGAGCTTCCGCTACCTCTTCGACCGTAGGCTCTTTATCGTTACTCACGAACTTAACAATCTCAATCACTGGGTTATAGATGCGTCCATAACCTCCAGTGTGATTGTAATGTGAGCTTTTCAACTTAACGACTGGCACGGGATGAGATGGATCTGTTTTGTAGTTCATACCAATCTCATATGCTATGCGCTTAACTTCAGGCACACCGCCTTTAGTCTTAGTCGAATAGCGCGCCACCAATCCTTTATCATTACCGCTGATGCATTGCAGCGATATACCTACCTGTTCTTCCCAGCCGTTAGAGTCAGAAATATCTTCAGGCATCGCGGGCCTATCTTTACCTAGCGGCACCATTACCTCTCCGAGGAGTTTACCCATGCTAGGCGTGTTTTGCGCGCCCCAGCATACATAGCCCTCAACAAAAGAGAATGGGTTGATAGCCCACAATGAGTCAGGCTCGATCTCTGTCTGATCTGCGCCATAGACCCAATGACCTGTTTTATCCATCTTTAGATACACCTCCCTAGCGCCCAGCGTAGAACCCGCTGAGAACTTTTCGAGAGCTGATGCTAAATCGGCTACCGCAGGTAAGTTTGCAAAGTCTGTCATTTTGTCATCTTTCCATTTTGCTAAAAGCCAGAAGATCCTGGCCAAGTTGCGACACCGCCGGCCTTGGATCAGTCCTTGGCGCGATTGTGTTGCCCGATGAGATGGACACAACATGATCTTTCGGTAAAGCGAGCTTGTGCTTTTTCAACACCTTTTCCGCTTGCGCTACCGATAAGAGTTTCGTCTCCATCAATTCCGACATATCCAGTCCCATTTGCTCAAGAGCTTCTCGCGCTCCTTCAGCATCAACCCATTGGCGTGTTGCTCGTTTTGAGACCAGTTTAAAATCTGCGATTTCTTTTCCTTCTTCCATAGCGCGAAGAGCAAGTTCTCGCACATCCTTAATCCACGGCTCAAGTAAATCAGCAAGTTTAAGAGCATCTGAAAGATCCGGCAGGTTATCAAGTTGCGTCTTTACGGCGCGTTTAGCTTCGCCATTCATTAAAGGACAGATAGCTTTAGCAGCGCACCAGCGACAATGATCACCCTTCTTTAGAGGGGCGTCTTCACGCATGGCAGAATGAATAGCACGCACCAATTCACGCTCAAAGTTTTTGATTCGTCCTGGGGTTGTTTCCCAGACTTTGACGTAAGGGGGCTGGACGATGATGCACTCGATCTTGTTGACGCCTTCAAAGGCCCAGCGGCAGCTCTCTGTGTGCATAGCTGCGGCTGCGTAGAACATGAGCTGGTCGTTTTCTTCGGCCTCAACCCAGACGCCGCTGCCAAACTTCCAATCAAGAATAATAGCAGTATCGCCGCGACGCCCCACAACGTCGCAAGACCCGAATACTTCCTGCAATGGTTCAGGAAACGCGACGTGAACTTCGGTCTGGAACTCAAGCTTTCCCTCTGGATCGATCTCATCGAGCGCCGCGAATGCAGGCCGTAATTTCTCATTGAGTTGTTCCTCAGTCGCGTCGGTAAACGTAATAATTGATTCGCCGTTAAGTATACGCTCCATGCACTCATGCAGAAACGTGCCTTCTTCAGCGTATGATGACGACGGCTTGGGCGGAACTTTAGTAACTAATGCAACACTGCCAGGGCAATTAATAACGCGCTTTGCTGTTGAACCCCCAACGATAGTAGAATGTGCCATTTAATGTCTCCCTTATGCGGATCACACTAGACAACTTTTTTTGTTTATGCAATAACTTTTTTACGATGGAGATTTAAATGAATTTATTAATTAGTTTTTCGGGCGGCGAAACTTCTGCTTACATGACGTATTGGGTGCTTAATAATTGGAAAAACCAATACAATGATATACTTGTTGTGTTTGCAAACACAGGGCAAGAAAATGAACAAACACTTGAGTTTGTAAAAAATTGCGACGAATATTTTAATTTTAAAACAGTTTGGATTGAAGCCGTTCAATTTTATAATGAACGCAAAGCGCCAAGTTTTAAAATTGTTGATTTTAAATCCGCCGCTCGTGATGGTGAGCCTTTTGAAAACGCGATAGCTAAATACGGGATTCCAAACTCTAAGTTTAAAGATTGCACTAGAAATTTAAAACAAAAACCTATTGAAGCTTACGCGAAATCAATAGGTTGGGCGCTAGGGTCTTATGAATTAGCCATTGGGATTCGCGCGGATGAATGTGATCGTATGTCAATGTTAGCTAATAGAAGAAAAATTATTTACCCTTTAGTTTCTGCACATCCTATGACCAAGCCTAAGATTAATTCTTGGTGGGCTAATCAACCGTTTCGATTGAACTTAAAAGGTTATCAAGGAAATTGTAAATGGTGCTGGAAAAAATCATTTAGAAAACATTACACGTTAATTAGTGAATCGCCGCAAATATATGATTTTCCTAGAAAAATGGAAACTCTTTACGCGTTTCATGGGCCTGAATTTAGAAAAGATACTACTAATAATCCTTTGGATAAAAATTACCGCCGTGTATTTTTTAGGGGGAATAAATCAGTTGATGATTTATTTAACGAATATGAACAGCGCAAAGATATTTTTGTTCGCGCGGATGACGACGCCGCTATTTTTGATCCAGATTTTGACGTAGGTGCAGGATGCGAAGAGTCTTGTGAAGTCTTTTCGGACGAAGATAATGTCTGAATCAGAAATCGAGCAATATTTGGTTAAAACCGTCCGCGCTATGGACGGAGAAGCCTACAAATTCAATTCGCTATCACATCGTGGGGTGAGTGATCGCGTCGTTTGTTTACCAAATGGCGAGACGTGGTTCATTGAATTGAAAACAAGCGGTGGCAAGTTGTCGGCGCTTCAAAAAGTGTTTGCACAAGACATGAAGCGTATGAACCAGCGCTATGCATGTCTATGGAATAAAGAGCAAGTAGATAGGTGGGCTTGTGAAATTAAGACCATACCAAGATGAAGCAGCGGACTTTTTATTTTGTAAAGACCGCGCCATGATCCTTGCGCCAGTAGGCGCGGGAAAGACTGCAATAACATTAACAGCTATGCGCGACATGCTTGAAAAGGGTTTTGTGCAGCGCTGGCTAGTGCTCGCGCCCAAGCGCGTCTGCACTGACGTGTGGCCTGTCGAGGGGCCAAAGTGGGCACCTGAGATGCCCATCGCCGTTGCTGTTGGAACGCCAGCACAGCGCCGAGAAGCGTTTGAAAGCGCAGCGGATGTGGTCGTAACCAACTACGACAACATCCCGTCCATAGACCCTACCGGCTTTGACGGAATTGTATTTGATGAACTAACGCGGCTTAAAAATCCAAGCGGCAAGCGTTTTAAACACCTGTTAAAGATCCTTGACAACTTCCACATACGCTGGGGCTTGACTGGTTCGTTTACGTCTAACGGCCTGGAGGACGTGTTCGGCCAGTGCAAGGTCGTTGACCAGAAGCTGTTAGGCCGCAGCAAAGGCGCGTTTCTGCAACAGTATTTTTACTGCCTAAACCGCGAATACCAGCAATGGGTGCCGTTGCCTAACGCGCTACCAAGCGTAATGGCGACGATTAAGCCCACGACATATGTGTTAGAGGCTGGCGAGTATAAGGACAAGCTGCCGGAGCTACATGTCGTTGACATGCGTTGTACAATGGACATGGAGCCGTACAACAAGATGAAGCGGGAGTTTGTCCTAGAGCTGGGGCAGACCATCACAGCGCCGACAGCGGCGGTCGTAACGCAGAAGCTTCAACAACTTGCGAGCGGATTCATATACGGTCTTGAAGGCGCGGAGTGGTTAGCTTCGCATAAGTTTGATCTATTAAAAGAAGTGCTCGAAGAGAACCAACACGACAACACGCTGCTTGTGTATAACTACAAGGAAGAGCTTGCTAAGTTACGAGAATTATTTCCGAAACTCTCCACTATGGACGATCCACAGGCTGTGGACAAGTGGAACAGAGGCGAAACAGAGCTATTAGCAATTCATCCTAAAAGCGCCGGTCATGGGCTGAACTTACAGTTCGGCGGCAACAAGATCATCTTTCTGTCGCTGCCGTGGTCACTAGAACTGTATGAGCAAACGATTGGGCGCTTGCATCGCAGCGGGCAAACAAAAGATGTCTGGTGTTACAATATTATTTGTGCTAACACCATCGATGAAAAGATCCAAACAGCGCTGAGAGACAAGCGCTCCATGTCCGAACTGGCGTTGGAGGAATTATGCACTGGCATGAACTGAATGAGAAATTACCCGATTTATCCGAAAAGGAGATCTATGATCTGCTTCAGGATGAACGCGCGAATGGGCGGCGCGCTTTTATTATGACCCGCTTGCATCAACGCTACAACATTCTGCGAGTGTTGCGCGAAAGAGAGGAATTGTTGAAAGATGCATACACCTACCGATCTTCTAAGACAGGCCGCTGATATTATCGCCGAGCGCGGCGAGACCTATGGCGGCATCGAGAATAATTTCCAGCTCATAGCGGACTTGGCATCGTTGCGATTGGGGCGCGACATCCATCCGTTTGAAGTGGCGATTATTATGGTTTGCGTTAAGAATGCGCGGGCGTTTAATGACCCTACGCATCTTGATAGCCGCGTAGACGCTATGAACTACGAAGCGTTTGCAGCGCAGTTTGCTGCGGACTACATAGCGCAGAAGGCGGATAAAGGCGCGAACATTGGCTATAAGAAGCGGACTGAGCTAAGACCAGCTAAGACCGAGCCGCTAAAGTCTACACGCCGCGCGGAGCTTGCCGTAATCGATGATAAACTGAGCCGTTTCGGTTCCACGGAGCCGCCGCAGTTCAGCGGCAACGGCGCGCTGTTGAGCGAGTGAATACTGAGCCAGGGGAGGGCATGACCCTTCCCTGACTGTCTGGCAGCTAGAAAGCGCCGTTGTTGAGATCAGAAATAGTATCGTCAACGGTTTTAGGGGCCATAACGACATTGGTCTGTTGTGCTTTCAGTTTGGCTTGCAGATCCATACGACGTGTAACTTCCTCACGCCGGCCTCGATCATAAGCGTCAGCAATTAACATTTTAACGCCGCCGTAGAGCACCGTTAAAAATAAGCCAATTAAGATAGCAGTTGTCATGCGCCCGTGACGTTAAAATCTTTAGCGCCGATAAGACCAATAGCAATTAACGCTGCCTGAAGCGAAGGCCAGTCAAGCGTCTTGGTCTGCCACGCGTTGAAGAGAACACCAACGAGCGTGAGGATTCCAGGGATAGAAGTTTTCCAATTCTTAATCATTCAATTGTCCTCCTGAAGTAGATGCCAAGCATAAAAAGCAATTTGGCTCCATACGCTATCGAAGCTGCGGCAGCGACTGCGTACACTATATACGCCAATCGCGGATCCATTAGTTACAGTTCTCAGGTTGCGTTACTGTGCAATCAAAAATATATTTAGCCGGCGCGCAGCCTGACAGTAGAAGGCAAATTAAGATTATCCGCATAGTGATTTAATCTGTGCTTTGACGTCTGCGATACGTGCAGACCATCCTTTGCCAAACGTAGACCAGATCGATAGGGACTGCATAAACGCCAGTCGCTTGTTTGTGACGGCCATCGCGACGTAGGTCTTGGTGGCTTCTATGGTCGCAGGGCCAATTACGCCGTCTTGCGTAACGCCGACAACAGCTTGCAAGGTCTTAGCTGCGCGATTGACCCCGCTGTTCACAGCATAATCGAACACAGCAAAATCAACGCCAGCGGGCAGAAGATCTCCAGAAATACGATCCCAGTATAGGTTTTTGTAAATCGCCGCAACTTCCGAATCAGCAATAGCACGAACGCTTTGCGTCGGGAGCTTTTGCGACTTCCGCCAGTCATCATAGACTGCTTGCGTAATTCCTTTATTCGTTGGGCCACCCGGATCTCTAGGATGATCGACATAACCGCCCTCGTATTTAAGGACTTGCGCCAAGCATTTAGCGTAATTCTCTTTCATCTATCTGCCTTATGGCTAACGATGTCTCTAATGGTGTCGAGCTTGACGAATACTTGGCTAAGTGTCGTATTAAACTCATCGCGGGTAACGTAGCGGCCAGCAACGAGCACTTCGATCTCGCTGACCTTTTCAGCTAATTCTTTATCTGCGCTCTGCAAATCTTTGACAGCGCCCCAGACGGTATTCAATACCCATCCGCCCAGGACGCCGATCACGCCAACGGCGACATCAAAAAACACTTGATATTCAGCCATTGGTGTCATCTCGTCATCGCATTAAGGGGTTCTTCTACCATCGCGTTATAACCCCTCTGTGCCGCGAGCATTTGAGGACTACGCATGACCGCCGCAGCGTTTTTCATAACTTGCGCGCGTTTCTCTACCGTGGTCTTCATTTTACGGCCAGCCATCATGGCTTCGCCTAACAAGACCGCCATAGCTTTTGGATCAAGATTAGCCATAGCTATTTTAATAGCTTCTTGTTCGCCTACCTTACCTTGAAAAGCCTTAAAGACGCGGGTGGCTAACACAGCGGTAAAATCTGTAATAACTTGTGGGATTCTAAATGATGCTTCTTCACCAATTTTAGCAGCTTTTGGCCCCATCTGCCCGCGCCAAGCAGCTAAATCGGCGAACTGTTCTTCACGCTCCAAATCACGCGCAATATTTTTAACTAGCTCTATTTGTTTAGGCTCAAGTATCTGATTCAGATCTTGATAGCGCGGGGCTGCATCTATCGCGCGTTGGATAGTTTTAGGCGCATCTTTAGCCGCAGCCTTGACAAACGCCCGCCCGCGTTGCTCACCTTTCATAACGCCTTCAAGCGTATCTTTGAGATAAGACAACACTTCTGCTTGGTTTACAGGCTTACTAAGGCGTGCATATTCAGCGCGAGCGGCAGCGTATTCAGGGACATTGGAATCAAGCCAATTAACAAAATCTTTACGCGCCGCGCGTAACGCATTCAAATCCATGCGCTCAATTGCAAATTCTCTTGGGCCTTTTGTTATTATTCGATCCATAGCTGTCTTCATATTATGAAGATCACGGACTGAATATTCAGCCATTGTTGCAGGCATCTCTCGCGTAACTGGGCGTCCAAACTCATCTAAAATTGTAGACGCAACAGTTTGTGCAGGGGCCGTTTCGCCTATCTTAAATGCTTCACCTTTATTCTTAGCAATATCCCGCGCAACGCGTGCAACATCTCCAATAACAGGACGTGACATTAATTCTTGCAATGTCGCATCTTCAGGCACTTTTATCTTTTTAGCCGCTTCATACATCGGCGCGGTTATACCTTCGCGTTTTGCACGCGCGGTTTCAACACCTTTAGGGCCACCTGCCGCAGTTTCAAGCGCTTTTTGTCGTGCGGCTATATTTGCCTGTTCAGCCGCGCGGAATTGATCTGGCGCTTCTTTCATCGCTGACATCAAAAGGCCCGCAAAACCTGTGGACGGGACTCCAGACGCAACAGCGCCGGCAGTAGGTTGTGTCCCTGGAACAAGCTGCGCTTGAGGCGAACGTAATGCATTAATTATAGGAGCGCCTTTATCGCCAACGGCTTGCTGAAGCGCATAATAGCGAGGCGCAGCAATACGATTAGCAAACTCAGTCCCTTTAGCCATCAAAGGAATTGCAGCATTTTGAATGCCGCCTGCGGCTAACCGCAATGGATCAATAGCTTGTCCAAACTGTTCAAATGGATGCGCGGCCTGAGATAAACGCGGCGCATTTATTACCGCACCGCCGGCTTGAAGGGGCTGCGCCAAAGCCGGTGTCCGCGCCGCTGTGCGTCCAGCCGCGCGAAGTCCGCCTCCAATACCACTAGCGATCATAGAAAGATCAGCCATCGTTCCTACAGGATCTGTGGCAATAGCTTCTTTCCAGCCGTCTTCTGTAAAATATCGAGCATAATGGCCGCCTGCCGCTTCAGCGGCTTGTTGAGCCTGCGCGGCGAAGTCAGGATTCTCTAATTTAGAAAGATATGCAAACGCAGTTGTTGGCAGCGCTTTCTCAGCTACCTTTCGCATCGCGCCATACCCTGTTAATTCCAAACCTCTAGCAGTTTCTGGAATATTCATAGGGTTGAGCATAGACAGCGTTTCAGCGCCAAATTTATATCCACTGGAAGGAATGTTTGTAATGCCCTCTACAATAGCTTCAGGCCATGTGCGACGTTGATAAGGTATTTCTTCGTCAATTACTGGTGCCTGAGGCATTGTTTCAGAGGACACCGCGCCAAACTGACGTGCGAGCGCGCCATAATCTGGGCCTGTCGCTGCTTGCTCAGGCGCAAAAGATACTTCGCCCGCTGCATCGCTTTTAGCTCCAAATCTTTTAGCGATTGCAGCGTAGTCAACCATTATCGTTTTCCTACTTCCATGCGTTGAATATAAGTTAAAAATTCAGCCGCTTTTTTGCGGTCGCTAAAAGTATGTGCCGCGCCAGTAGGATCTGTTACGGTAAATCCATTTGGTGATTCTTCGACACGCTGACGCATGACACCTTCAGTTCTAATACCTTGCGGATCATACGGGTTCTTATACTCTACGCCTAATAAACGTGTAGCGTTTCGTTTAATGCTGCGATAAGCATTTAAACGCTCGCCGATAGTCAAATCGGAATTGCCAATATCACCGGCTTGCTTTTCAAAACGATCTGCTTCAGACGCCGCCACGCCGGCTGTTGCAAGTCTATTACCCGCAAAAGCTTGCGTAAGGTCAGCCGAGATACGCTTAAGATCTGTATCAGCTCGCGCTGCCGCGCTATCGCGGCCAAATTTACGCGCAATATCAGTTCCTTTTGCGCTTAACATACCGCTAGACGCGCGTCCTAATACAGGCTCAATAAGATCCACGCCCGTGTCGGGGTTATATGCACCGGCAGTTAAGATCTGTTGCATCACATCTTGACGACCACGTTCAGGTGAACCTAAAGGCGCGGCAGCTCGAATGCCTGTTAATCCTGCGTTTCTTGGCGCGCCTGGAGGCGCGGTCATGTCTACGCGAAGATCTGGTTTAGGTTGTCCTGGCGTAGGCGTAATAGGAACACCCGTCGTAACAGGTCGTTCTCCAGGCTGCGCGGGATATGTCAACCAATTTTCGCCGGTTTCTTCGTCACTCTGAAGTACCGCGCCAGGAACACCTGGCATTGGTTGGCTATGGATACGGCCCGCAGGCAATCCTTCGGTGCCTGGAACGACTCTGCCTCCTTCTTCAGGCGCGTATTTACGAATAGCAACTTTTTCTTTACGCTTTGTTTGTGGGTTAATTCTGTCTATATATTCATACTCTTCGCGGCGCTTTCGTTCTTCTTCAATTTGTTTGCTAAGTGAGTCCGCCGTATTAAGATATTTCTGAATTTGTTTACCGTTATAGTTTTCAGATAAATGCGACCCTATTATAGGATCATATTTATTTACTTCTTCTTTTAGATCGGCATAATTGTTTTCGTCCATTCTTGACAACAGATTGCGCGCTACGTCAGTTCTTTTCGTAAGGAGATCTAATTGCGCCGCACTGGCGTCTGCAAGCGCTTTTTTACCTTGTTGTTGTTCTTTAACGCCTTGGGCTTGTTTTTCTGCTATTTCATAAGGGAGCAATTGTTCTTTTGCGCTTATCATCGCTCGCTGATAATCAGCCGTAGCAGCGTGCATTTTTGCTTGTTCTTGCGCGTTCATTACGCTTAACGCTTCTGGTAAATAGCCAGCTTTAGATAAAGCATTATATGCTGCGGGCGATCTAATATCTGTGCCGCCAAGTAAACCAATTAATTGATTCTGTCGGTCTAACTCGCGCTGCGCTAACTCTTGTTGTTGAGCGCGAGCGCCCATCATCTGGTATTGCGCCAGCATGTTCGTAAAGTCAGTGGGCGTGTTCGCTAAGGCGTTGCGCGAAGCTATTGTGTAATCAACTGGCATTTAACTCACCCGTAAATTGTTGGCGCGCCTTTAAAACCTGGGCTAAATCCGGCGGCGTAAGTTGGCATACCGGCTAAATACCCTGCTTGGTTAGCGTATGTAGAAGTTCTGTTCTGTGGAGCAAAACGATCCGCCATGCCGTAAGCCATCATAGCGTTAACTGGCGTCTGTAGCGCGCTTTGAAGCGCTGATGCGCCGCCCATGTAACCTGACGCGCGAGCTTGGCCTACGTTCTCAATAGCCGACGCATAAGGGTTAGCAGCCGCTAAAGCCGTCATCTGAGGACTTGCAAGCCCACCGTAAAGGCCAGCTATTGTGTTGCCAGTGTTGGACGCCATAGTGCCGAGGTTAGCGCCAAGGCCAAACTGATTGCCGGATAGCTGACCACCCATTGTGCCTGCAAGTTGCGATACTGTCCCCGCTGCGCCTGCGCCAGTGCCTGCCAAATTCTGAAGCCCTTGCGTAGCCCTAAGACGGTTTTCCATAAATCGCGCGTAAGCGTTCTGGTATTCTTGGCTTCCCATATCTTGACCAAACCGTGTAGCAGCTTTTAACGCGCCGCCAGATCCAGCCGAGCCACCCGCACGCGCCATGTTGAGCATGGCCTGTTCACCTTGCTGACGCCGAAAAGCGTAGCCAGGATCCATCTGAAGTTCTTCGAGCGTCGGCATACGGGTGTAGTCGCCGCCTACACCATAGAGTTGAGCAAGCTGATTCGTAGCGCCCGCGCCTGCGGTCGTATATGGCTCTTGAGCCGCTACGCCTCTGCCGTAAAATTCTCTTGCTGTTTCAGCGCCTGTGCGGCCTTGAGCTAAAAGATCTTCACGGCCTTTATCGTAATAGCCGCGCGCTTCCGTTGCGCCCTTCTCAGCCATCTCTCGCGCTTGCTGAAGCGCTTGCTGTTGAGCGATATAGCCCAACATGCCGCCCTGTTGAGCGGCTTGGGCCTGTGTGCCAGCCGCACGTTGTGAAGCCGCATAGCCCGCCCCACTACTGAGCGCGCTTGCTGCGGTGCTTCCTAAAAGGGCTAGTGCGAACGGATCCATAATGCCTCACTATAATACTAGGTCTTGATGATGTATAGCACGCCATAGTTCTTTGGCTTTGTTTCCGTACCGCCAGTCGTGGATGTATTGACGGTTATGCCGGTTGTAGATGAAGATGAACTGCCACTATCTACTCTATTATTAGTTTGCCCTGCTGCCGCCTGAATATTCGATGCGTTGGCAAGACCAACAGTGTGAACATGGCCTGGGTCTGTAATCGCGTGGCTGTGGTTTAGATATGTGTCCGCAGCGTAAGTGCCGACAGAGGGGCCAACTGCACCACTGGACGATCCAGTAGCATTGGTGCCCGTGCCCCGCAAAAACATACCGCGAAGATCGGGCACATTAAATGTTGTTGACCCATCGCCGCTGCCCCATGTCGTGCCGATAGCTGCGAACAAGGTGGCGTAAGTTGAACGCGATACTGCGGAACCATCACAAGACAACCAGCTCGTAGGAGCTGCCGTGCCAGCAAAAGGCATAATACAACCTGAAGGCAATACTTGATCGACATAGGATTTAGTGGCCGCTTGAAGCGCCGTTGTGGGAATGGCAGGCAATACTACGGGCACAGTAGACGTTGCCGCCGTGCTATTAACCGTTAGGCGTGTCGCCGCGTTAGTCTTAATCGTAAAGTTGCGGTCGTCGCTCACGGCAAAAATTGAATCTGTTGAATCCGCTGACATGACTGTGCGGGCTGTGCCGCCGGATGTCGAGATCTGAATAGCGCCGCCTGCCACGTCGATAGCGTTGGCTGGCGTTGCGGTGCCAATACCCACCTGACCTGTCGTATCAACGACGAATGGCGATGAGTCAGGATCGGCTGAATCTTGAACGCGGATAGCCGCACCTGCGCCCGTCTGCGTGACAAGAAGCGCGGGGCCGGAGGTGTTAGCCGAAATGGTGACGTTACTGGAGAAGACCGGCGACAGAGCCGTGGAAGGTGCGGCGATATTGTCAACCGTCCAAATCTCAGTGCCGTTCGCATCAGTCAGCTTGAACTTATAGTCGGCTGACGATAGCCAAATATTAGCCTCGCCGCGCGAATCTAAAACAATCGGATTGCTATTAGCCGTGGCGGCGGTTGAATCCGTATAGGTCGCCTGCGGCGTGGTCGTGCCAGCTTCGTAGGTATAGAGAAACCCGCCAGCGAGCGGGACGCCAGCGGCGTCAATAAATTGGGCTTTTGCGGTGGGCGTTACGACGGCCATTATTCACCTATATTACAAGTTACGGTCATAATAACCGAAGGAATAGCAGGACAAAAAGCGGTAGCGGCTTCTGCCGCTATTTGAACATTTGTATTATCAGTTGCCCACATCAGCTCAAAATAATCATTTGTATCCATTCTTAGCACAAAATTCCACGCTGCTACAAACGCATGTCCATTTGCACCACCTAAAGTAATTCGCGTTGTAGAATTAGCTATGTCAGTGCCACTTACCCGCGCCCAGATATAAACATCTTTGTCGGAGCTATTTGTGGTTACAAGCTGAAGCGAAAACTGAAAGTTATACGCCCCAGGTCTGTTTACATAGATACGCGACGTAGGCGTGCCTAAGTAAACGCCTTCTGATAAGTCTGTGTTATTAAACGTAATTGGATAACCCGTGTTAATAGACGCCGCCGTTTGATCAGTCGTGTCAAAAAAGGTGCCGTAACGTAGCGATCCGCTGCCAAGAAGAATAAATAAATTGTAGAAAAACCGATACCAAGGGCGATTAACGTAATCATTAGACGGATCGTTCATCTGAACGCGCGCCGCTGGGATCTGGGTATCGTTATAGAACTGACTAGGCATTGGTCGGACTCGCGTGCAGTTCAGCACCCATAATGGCTATCTGCACAGGATCCGTGCCCGATATCTCATAGACTCTATCGCGGAGCTTCAGCGTCATGCCAAGCCGTCGCCAGATCGTGCGATAGCCAGTCTGACCGATTTTGCCCATAGATTTCCAGTGCTCGTTAGACCATGTATGCCCACCATCGTCAGACCAACGCAACATGACCTGTGGGTCAGCGCCGATGGTTATGGTGTATTGCGCGTAGTCGCGAATCTTTAAAGCAGACCCAGCGCGGTCAAGAATGTAATTCCCAGCGCGATCATAAATGTAAATAATAGCATTGACTTCCGCCTGACTATATCCTGGGATACCGACACCGGCTTGACAATCTAGCTGAAGGCTATGCTGCGCCGAACGGTTTAGATCGTTCTGACCTGTAGGCAAAGCGCGCCATGAGCGTAGCCATTTCTGTGTCGTGCCCGCTTCAGAATAAACTGTCGGATCGTAAGCAAAAATCTCGCCCGTGCGGTAATCGCCGATAACGATCTCATTGTTAAAATTCATCTGACAATTGCCGCGTGTGCGGGTAAAATTATTGTTTTCCCACCCTGCGCGCTCATGCCACGCGCCGGTCGCCACGTCATAGACCCACGTCGTGTCGGCGTTAGGGAAATTTAGGACATAGAAGCTGTGGCCGTCTTGTTGATAGGTATATCCTACAGCGTCAGATAGCGTCGCGTATTGCTGGATCTGCCATTCGACCGCATGGGTTGAAATGCGCTCGCCGGAGTAGCCTTTAGAACGGTAGACGATACCATTACCGCGTGCGTCTGCGCCCAGCCAGAACAAACCATTGTCGAGCTTGGCAACTGAATAAGCCGCAAGACAACCTATTTCGTTAAACGCGCCTTGGATGCGCGCCATAGGAAAGTCAGGCAATCCAGCGTCATACCAGACCTCAACAGAGTTAGTGCCAAACAGCCAGATCTCGCGGTGATCTACGATCAGCGTAACAAGATTATCCGGCGAACCTTCAGCGCTGGCAAAATAGAGCGGGTCAACGGTCGTGCCTGTAGAGTCCATAACCCAGAAAATTTGACTGTCTGGCTGGTTAAACACAAACCAACCGTCAAGAAAACCACACCCTACAGCGCCTGCGAAAGGCGAAGTAAGTTGAGTTAAGAAAGGACTAAAAGTCAGCGTAACGCCACTATTGGTCGCTGTCGCTGCTGCCGACAAAACAAACGTGGTAGCGTTGGTAACACTGGCTACGGTTGCGCCTGTTGGGATTCCTGTGCCCGATACGGGCTGTCCTGGGTAAAGATATGTTGTGTCGCCGCCCGATACAGTCGTGCTTGTGTTTGTTGTGTTAAACGCAAGCTCTTGATAAGTGCTGTTGTAGATATAACCGTTCGTTCCGGCAGCGATGAACATTTGCCGTCCGTTGTCGGTCATATTAACTTGACTAGATCCTGCAATCGTTCCAATAGCCGTGTAATTCCAATCAGAATCAATACGATATAGCGTCGTAGCTGACACCGCATAGCCGTAGGATGTTGTCGCTGACTCGCCTGGGGCGGGGTCTATTGTATCGCTAGTAAATGTCCAAAGTCCGCGAACCGGCCCTGCACCTAACGTCTGAAGAAAACGCAATCCTGGCGCGCGTTGAAGCCAAGCGGCTTCTTTGCCGCCTTCTGGTATTACCTCTGGAAAGAGATTGACCATGCGGCTGTCAGCCGCATTAGGACTTCTAGTTACATACGAGCTGCCAAGTATCGGCGTCTTCATCAGTAATTGCCCGCATAGATGTTATAGCGCTGACGTGTGCCGACGATGCTGTAAGGCAGAGCCATGATGTCGTCAGGATTATTGATGCGCTTCAGGTCGCGTTTGCTATACATAGCGATCCGGCTGACCGTAGGCGACGGCTCAACGCCAAACTCAGGCGCAAGTTCGCAGGCCAGATTGTAACGGAACGCCCGCAGATACCCAGGCGGGAAAAGGATAGCTGTCGCCAGCGTCGCAGGCTGCGTCAGGCGTTCAACTGAAATGAAATGCCATTCTAACAGTCTTAAAGGGACTGGGTAAATAACCATCTCAATATTTGGGTAAGTCATGTTAGTAAACATGACTTGTGGATAAGTAGATGTTACGGTTTTAACCGCGATACCATTATACTGTTGCTGGTTAATAAACTTGATACCGTAAGACACGTTGGTCTGAGGATCGCGGAAGTAAGTTGAGTCATCCAGCAATACAGGGCGCTCGCCAACAAAGTCGCCTGTCGGGCCTAGTGTGCGCGTGCGCTCGCCTGACGGCCAACTAAACACTTGATCCTGAGTCGAGAACACCGCCAACCGTTCGGTATCCCAACTGTCAATCATTTGATTCAGCGCATAGAGCGCGTCATTCGCTGTCTCTGACGAGGGCGTTTCTCCTTCGGCTAACACTCCGAGGAGCCTCAACGCTCCGCATATCTGATCGTACGCGCTGTATGTCGTCATCTGGGTCGAACCTCTCCCAGCCGTTCTCTTCGTCGGCGTCGGCTTCTAAATCCATACAAGCCACTTTAACCCCGTGGTCGGGATGTCTCAAGTAAATAACAGCCATTTGTAGCTTTCTAAGGAAAAGAGCGGCCCGTAGGCCGCTCGTTAGACTAGGCGACTACTGCAAATTGCCATTTTGTGCCATCTGACACAAACAGCTTGCCAGTGCCGGTAGCATTTGTCGTCGTCGCAATCGAACCTTTCGGCGCGGTTGTCGTCGTCGTGTTGGCGGTGATGGCCGTAGTCAGGAAATACAGACCTGCCGTTGCGTTAGCAACAACAGCGCCCGTTGTAGCCGTTGACGTGAACGTGCCAGATACCGTAGCGGTGGTTAACGTGCTTCCGCTGATCGTTGCGCCCGTAATGGTTGTGCCACTTACGAGTTCTGGATCAGAAAAAGCAACACCAACAGGTTTTGTGTTTGGCATTGCCTTCTCCTATTAGCTAACTGCGCCGTACTGCCATTTTGTGCCGTCTGAATAGAACAGCTTGCCAAGACCAGTAGCGTTCGTGGTCATACCAAACGAACCGGCAGGAGCCGTCGTTGTGGTCGTATTAGCCGTGATTGCCGTGGTCAGGAAGTAGATGCCTGCGCCTGACGCAAACGTGACGATAGAGCCGCCAACGTCTTTAGCAGCATTGGTGTTGCCGTCAGTGAACAGGTAGTCAGCCGAACCGTTTGGAATCGCAGGCGTAGGGCCATACGAATCGAGCGGATATGAGGCGTTAGAAGTAGAAGTCGTCATGGATCAAACTCCAATAATAGGTGAAAAAGACGGGCCCGAAGGCCCATCTAATTAGCCCCAAAGGCGAACGGCCATCTGCGGACGAATCACGCTGTAGCCATAGAGCACGTCAATACGGCAAGGCAGACGGTCGTTGTTGATGTCATACTGACGAACAACACGTAAGCTGATGCCATTGTGAACCTGACGGCTTGCCATATCGACGCCCTGCGGAAGCAGAAGGTCGGCGGTGGCGAAGGTGATCGCGTCGCGGTGATAGATCAAGTTCTGTGGATACTGCGTTGAAGCAGCGCCGAGGAACGTAACAGCCGCGCCGGAAACCGGCAGAGCGTCAACCGTAGCGAGAGCCTGAGAAGCCGAATACATCGCAGGAACAGTAACCGAAGCAGTCGTTGACGCCGTAACGTCAGCAAGAGCTACGAACTGATACAGCGAGCCGGTTGACTCACGGGTCTGTGGGTTGACAGCGTAGACGTTAGCGATGGTGAACACGTCGCCAGCTTTGATCGTCGTGGTCGTAAGACCAGTCAGAACAACGGTCGTTGAACCTTCGGTCGTGACAGTCGCGTTAACAGTTACGGTGCCAGCGCGTGAGCCGGTCGTGAACTGCTTGATTGACTGAGACATATTCAACTCGTCGTAGCCGAGGATGCCTTCGCCGAATACGCCGTTCTTGAACTGCTTCGAGATAGCCGAAACAGGATTGAACAGACCTTTCATGCCTTCGATCAACGCAGCGTTAGCGGCTGGGTTAACAGTGGCATACCGAGGAGACATGACCGCAGCGTTCTCGTTGAGCTTCTGTTGAGCTTGCAACAAAACGAGCGACGTAGCAGGCGTGGTGCCTGGGGTGCCGACCGAGTTGCCGATGTATTTGAAGCTGTTCGCAACGTCGGCGTCGATAGAAGACGCGAGCTGCGAAATACGAGGCTTCAGAACACGTTCAGCGAAGTCGTCCAACTGCATCGTAAGTTCGGCGGTCGTGAAGTTCACGCCGATGTGCTTCTGGCTGGAAACAGTGAGCGTGGTGTATTGCTCGTTGTCGTCCTGAACCTGAAGGGCAGCGCCGTCCGTGACCAAAGCGCGGTCAGGAAGACGGATGCGGAGGGTCGAGCCGATCTTAGCGCCTTCTACAGCGAAAGAGTCGTCATACTGACGGTTTACAGTGCGCGTAAGGACAAGATTATTCTCAAGGATCTCAAGAGCCTTGCGAGTAATCATGTCAATTGTTAAAATTGAGTTTGACATGACCTAAGTTACCTACGGTTTTGCGCTTCCCATCTCTTGATCTGTCGCAACCGATCGGCTTCAATCCATTCTGATGTTGACATCGACTTTGTAGACCTAGGGTCTGTCGTATCATATCTAGGGCCGGAACTTGACCGAGTAGCCGTGACAGGAGCAAGA
>Ga0208644_1001691_pt1 | contig 18224 bp, 42 predicted proteins | sample VirMetDEL_Nov_18_FD_184517 | JGI IMG/M metagenome (GOLD analysis project Ga0208644, IMG submission 184517) | Aqueous microbial communities from the Delaware River and Bay under freshwater to marine salinity gradient to study organic matter... | ecosystem: Environmental > Aquatic > Marine >... | reverse complement strand
GCCTTATTGAACAATAGTGCCTCCAACAACACCGCAGTAGGTTATCAGGCTGGGTATAGCAATACGAGTGGTACGGGTAATGCATTTTTTGGCTATCAGGCTGGAAACACTACAGCAACAGGTAACGATAATACTGTTTTAGGATATGATGCCGACTTAGCCGCTTCTACAAATGCTAGTGCTGTCGTTATTGGTAGAAGTGCAAATTCAGCCACAAATGGTGTAGTTATAGGAGCAAATGCAACTAGTGCAGGTTTTGCAGGTTGTGTCGTTCTTGGTAAATCAGCAACAGCAAATGGATTAAATCAATTCGTAGTAGGTAGTGCAGCGGTAAACGCTGGTGCAGTAAACCCAACGGCTGACGTTCCAGCACAATTCCTTTGGGACGTTAAAATCAATGGTACGGACTATAAGGTTATGTTATCCGTCTAATTATTATCTTTGAAACAATGGCAACTACATATACATGGAGCGTAACCAATCTTTATACGATTGATGCCTCCGCAACCGAAACCGACTACGTTGTTACCGCCCTTTACTTGGTGGCTGGTACTGACGGCACTTATTCCGCTGAACTTTCTAATTCAGCCCAGTTTGAGGTTAAAGCCTCTGAGGCTGGATTTACCCCTTACGCTGACCTTACGGAGGCTCAGGTATTGGGCTGGATTCAAGAAGGCTTGGGCGTTGATGGCGTGGCTAATTTGGAGGCCTGTATTCAAGGGCAAATTGATTCTCAGATTAACCCTCCTGTATCTCCCGAAAACACTCCCCTACCTTGGGTAACACCTTAATCAAATAATATCATGGAACTAAAAACTGCACACCAAATCATTGCCGAGGCTCTCAACATCGCTATCGCAAAAGGCTGTTATGGCCTTGTAGAAGTACAAAACATTTGCAAAGCCATTGAGAAAATCTCTCAGCAACCGGACGTAGAATTTGGCGAAATTACACCCGTCACACCAACTGAAGAATGAAACTACCCGTTTCCTTTGACCAACTAAGAAAAGACCCAAAGGCAGCCATCGCTTACATTGCGTTGGCTGCTGTCGGTTTCTTGTATTACCGCATAGAAACCAAAACCGAAACCTCTCAAGGGTTATGTGAAGAACGATTGACCAAGTGTGAACTGAGATTAGAACGTATGGCATCTTCACTCAAAACACAAGATTCATTAGTGGCCTCTTTGGTATCCGAAATGAACACGTACAAAAAACTTGGAGTCATACAATGATTAAACACGTTCTATTTGCTGCTGGCCTTGCCTTTGCAGCCTCTCCTAAACAAGCCAACATTGACCCATACGCAAAGTATGATTTAATGCTTGACCATGCTCAAGCCAACATAGTCAAAACACAGGCTGCTATTTCGGAGATTCAAGCCATGAACGAAGCCAAAGTAATGGCTGTGGCTGAAAAGATTGATTCAGTACAAGAAATAGCCGAAACCTTGGTAGAGCAAATGCAGATTGTAGAACGTGTCATGGTAGCCAACAAAATTGAAATTCCGGGCAGTATGGAAGAATGGGAAGAAGATTCTATCCGTACCGCTAATATGCAACGTATAAATAAAACCGATGAAAAAAATCCGTGAAATGTTCCTTGGTCAAAATGGCGAAACTTCTTCTAAGCGTGTCGTTGGCATTCTTGGTGCTTTGGTTTTGTTCTCAACAATGGCCACAAACTCTTTCTCAGATGTATCTATCGCACCCTCTACCGACTTGGTAGAAGCCGTGAAATGGATTACGATTGCCTGCTTGGGCTTCACCTCTATTGAAAAATTTTCAAACTCTAAATAATGTATTATGGAACTAAAACAATTAGCGTTATCACTATTGGGCTTTTGCTCATTCTTTCTTCTTGTAGCCCTGCTCGCAGGCTTAACAAAATCATTAAAAAGCATCCGGAAGTTTTGGACTCGTTTTCCAAAACTGAAATTGTGGTTAGAAATCAGCAAATCCACGACACGTTACTATTCTTCAAAAGTGACACCATCATCACCGAGTACGCCACCATCTACCGAACTGCTGACACCATCCGACTTATTACAAGAGAAAGACCCTGCACAACCTACGTCAACACAACCGAAATTCGCCCGACCCAAATCCAAGAGAGAAAAGTTGTCCGCTTTCTCAAAGACAAGAAAGCGAAACTCATTGGGGCAGTTTATCAAGGGATAATCGGCCTGCTTGTGTTGGCCCTTATTTTTGTAACTTTACGCAAGCGATGATTGAATTGGATGATATAGAATTTGATGAGGATTCCAACCTCAAGGCACAAATACAGGCTAAAACCGATGAAATACACCGCCTCTATGCCAAAGTTCAGCATCATCCACGTGTGAGGCTTGCAGGGCTTTCGGGGTTATTGGGTTATTTAAGTGTTGGCCCTGCTGGTCTTGCTGCTGCTCCGCTGGTTTGGTACTTGACTAAAAACGTTCAAAATGACCCTGTTTCTCAGCAAGTGGCATTGAATCAAATCAAGGTCAAACAAAAGGAATTGCAAACCTTGGTAGCCAAAGCCCAACGTTCAGACCCACAATGTGTGGAAGAATTGGGATTGGATGGCATCATGAACTCAGCCGACTTAATGGACTATGAGTACGATTCCTACGACTTTGACGGCAAATGGGAAGCCCTTATTGGAAAGCCTCAAAAGAACTTTCATGCGATGGTCTTTGGTAAACCAAAACAGGGTAAATCTATATTTTGCGTTCAGTTTGCTAAGTACTTGGCCGAAAACTTTGGCCGTGTATTGTATGTAGCCTCAGAGGAAGGATTTTCAGCAACGCTGCAAAAGAAAATCCGTGACTTCGGTATGGCTAATGAAAACTTGGACTTTGCCAATTATAGAGATTATGAGCAAATTAAGGCTGCCTTGGAACGCAAACCCTATGCCTTTGTAGTCATTGATTCGGTTAACTTCATTAAGATTGACCCCGAGCAGGTGGAAGAACTAAAGGCTGCCAATCCTAACACGGCATTCATTACGATTCAGCAGGCTACAAAAGATGGTAAATTCAGAGGAAGCCAAGAGTTTGCCCACAACTGCGATTCAGTCATTGAGGTAATTGCCGGTACGGCCCATCAAATAGGCCGTTTCCAAGAGCCAAGCGAAATGGCAATCTTTGAAGATGTAGAAAACAAAGAGAATGCCCCATCGGCTACGACAGGGCAATCAGAAATGTTTGATGAAGATGAATTAGCCTTTTAGGCTAAAATCGTTTTTCCCCAAGTACCAATACGCAATTCCTGCAACAATCAGCAACAAACCGATTCCGGTAACGGCTGTATATGGAAAGTTTGACAAATAAGAGTTCAAACGATTCATCCAACCCTTTTGCCAACGTTCAGAGTTTGGAATGCTTTTCAAGAAAGCCTCTCTATCTGCCCAAAAAGCATCATAGAGTTTCTTTTGGTCTAATTTGTTAGCAGCATCAATCGTAGCAGGGCCAATAGCCCCATCTACTGAAACTTTACCACCTAATTTGTTGATAGCACGTTGCAAGGATTTAGCAGCATTGCCCGGCCCACTCAACCATGCAGCCTCAGTCAAAGACAAGGCCAAATCATCGTTAAACTTGTCACCCTTTACCATTTGGTAAAAGCGGTAAATGAAACGTCCGACTTCTTCATCGGTCAATTTCAAAAAGCGGTCATGGCTAACAGGGGTAATTTTCAAAGCCTCTGCATACTTCTTAAACGTACAATAGGTCACACCTTTATTCGTGTGAATGCCTCCGGGATAACAGGCCGAAGCCCTATCACCGGGATAAGAGGAGGTTTTACCCTCCCACTTTAGGACGTGCTGAACGTAGTTCAACCACTTTGTACTTGTCGTATTAACAGCCATTATCCTATGGGCATTATTTTGATAACGTACAATTCAGGGCTACCAGAACCCGAATAAAATACAATGTCATACTTGGAGCAGTCCACGTCTCCAACGTTTTGTTCAATGGTCAAGGTTTGACCTGCTTCAATGGGAATACCCGAAACAAACACAGGGTTTGCGGTGGTAGGCCGAAAAAATGATATAGCAAAGCAGCCGTCAGCCGACAGGACTTCGGGCTTTGCGTAAAAAAGGACTTGGGTTTGTGTCTTAGCCATGTTATTTCTTTAGAATTTGAAGTACAATAATAGCGACAAGCAAATACATGATGATTTTTTGCTTATCCTCAATAGCACCAATGCGTTTTTCCATTGGGGAGAAATCAATCTCCTTTTCGGAAACCTTATCCAATCCTCCCAGTACCATTATACTACTAAAATTGCGTTAGCAGGAAACTCATATTTGCTTGTAGCCCCTGCGGTTTTTCCTAAGAGCAAAGTGGTTTGACGGGCTTGTTTTGTCCATCCTACCAATCTTTGACCTTTTGTGAATGTCTTTTTGATGTTTGTGGCTACCCAACGACCTGTGGCCTTATCCAATACCAACTCATTAGCAGAATAAGCATAGGCAACGACCAAAACACCATTGGCTTTCACGATTTGCTGAACACGAGTGGCAGCATCTTTAGAAAGTTTGTCTACCAAAGCGGTTGAAGCCTGCATTTGAGCAGGGGTTTTCTTCAATTCAATATCTTCAATGTATTTTGTAACGTTGGATGGAGAAACTGCCCCATAAGCCAAAGTGCCATTGTACAGAGCAGAAAGAGCAGCCGTTGATTTAGGGCCAAAAATGCCATCAACTGACACGTTCAAAATGGACTGCAATTTCATGACCTTTACTTTGAACTCATCCACCGGTACGTTAGAAGCCGAAATAGCCTCATTGACCTCTTTGTCAATTTCAGCACTTGTTTTGTTTTTGGGGACTTTTGCGAATCCTCCACTTGTGTATTTCTTGTACAGCCACCATGCACCATAGCCGACTCCGACTGCCACGATAGCGTTTTTGATATTCTTATTCATTAGAAAGTGTATTTAATGCCTTTGGATGACAAAATTGTATTGATACGATTGATTTCAGCCGTGTCCATTTCAGAAGTTAGCCATGCTGACAAATCTCCATCGCCACGAGTATCAAAAGGTTTGAAAATGCTGCCCTCTACTTTCCAAATGCCAAAGGCTTTGATAAGGTTGGCCACGTCAAGGTCATTCTTCATGGCTTGGAATACAGCGTAAACGGCTGCCTCATCCGTGCCATAAGAATAAAAAGCCTGTTTGAGTTTGTTGGCATACATATCGTATTGTCCTTGGCTGTATGATGCCAATTGTCCGGCCTTTTTCAAAGCAGGAATATCGCCATCTACGTTGGGTAAAGATGTAGAATCTCCTTTGCCTTTAGTGGCTTTGTATATAACATATACAACACCGCCAATGACAGCAGCGACTACCAATCCTTTTGCCCACTTAGGGGTATCGGCTAAAAATTTACCGGTTGGGGTCATTACATGGATTTCAAATACTCCACGGCCATCTTATACACGCTTGGCTTCTTTTCTGCCATTTGAGCGAGTTTTGAGATGTTCTCCGCAAAGTTGGGGTCTAACTTAATTAACGTGTTTACCGCCTCTAAGATTTGTTGTTTAGATGTTGACATATTGTTGATAACTTTTTGTTCCATTTGTTCTTCTACGTCTATACCATTAATGGGCTGTTGATTCATCTTTGATGAAAACGCTTTCATAGCCTGTGGGCCAAGTTCTTTGACCAATTCGCCCATGATACCCGACACACCGGAATTGGCCTCTAAGTCACGCATCTTTTTCTCATACTCATCACGGAGGTCACGCAATCTGCGTTCATACTCCATCTCTTTCTGCAACAAAAGCATTTGAGCATTCAAGTTGGATGTGTTTTCCAAAGAACCAATATACCGGTCTAAGAAAGGGTTTTGGGGAGAATCGTAACCGAAACCCCCCATCCCTACATTTCTTAGTTCTTCTTTTTGGTTGTCAAGCGATTTGTTGAGCATAATCTCATAAATAAAGCCATCTACCTTGAAAGAACCATCCCTACGCAATTCATTGCTTGGGGAAATTTGCACCCGATACAAACCGGTTTCGGCTGAGTCGTAAAACTTTTGCAGCCTTTTGATGCTTTCCTCCAATGGGATATTTTGTGTGGATTGATACACCACACGATAATCAGAATCCGTAACAATGAAAAAGCGGTAGTCCTGCTCTCTCATGGTATCAATGACAAATTGAGGTTTAACCATTGCTCAAATCTTTATAATATACTCTGAACCAAAGTCCAACGGCAGAGGTAATTACCGAAGCATCGGTAAATTCCACGTAGCAATTCTGCCATACTTGCTCCGTAAAATATGTGAAAGTCAATTTTCCCAAATTCAATCTGCGAACCAAAGTCACCAAAGGCATGGTAGCAATGATTTCACGATTCAAGTTTGAGACATACAAAACACCGCTTACCAAATTGGCCACCGGAAAATTATCACGTACCAAAGGGTTGATGATATTGCTATTTGTGGTCTCATCCACAACCTCAATACCCGTAATAATAGCGTTTCCTGTATCCAACAAATTGTTGGAATCAAAATAGTAAGATTCTTGTGTATTTCCGTTAGCCGAGAAGGGCAAATAAACCGAGATTGATTTATCGCCCTCACAATCAGCGTACGGCTTGGCCATGTTATTGTCCAAGAAGTACTGAACTATGGGGCTTACCAATGCCATGTTTATTCCTCCCCTACGATGCTGTAATACAAGTTAAAGCAGGCAACCTCATCGGTAGAAACACCGGTAGTATTGGTCAACTGAACGTAGCAATCGGTCAAGTTGATAATACGGGGTTTCAGCAACACAATGAAACCTCCGTTATTAGCACGAATCAACGTGTAATAAGGGATTTGATACAAGAACTCATTTTTGTTGTTGTCACGCAAAGTCACAACCACTTGGTCTTGGTCAGCAGCAGCAATCACCGTGTTATTGTTTGGAGTAGTACTCAATTGGTCAGCAGTAAACGCCTCTATGCCATAGAGTATCACGTTGTTGCGTGCGAGGTTTGGCACCTGTAAAAATTGGTACTTGCGACCAACAGCAGGTGTTCCGACAAATTGGGCTTCTACCAATTGGGAACGTTTGATAATCAAGTTATTCATATTTCAAATTGTTAACATTCAAATATACAAAAAAAGGGGTCGCATTTCTGCAACCCCCTATGGAACAAAACAACAAACCTTATTAGGATTTGGCGTTTACAACCAAGTAGCCACGAACTTGGAATACTACATAAGCAGTATATCCAGTATCATCAATGGCAGAAGCATTGCCCAAATCAACGGCAATGTCCAAAGTTTGACGGCCATCAATCAAAGTAGGCTCTGAAGGATAGTAACCATACAAACCATTATCGTAACCATTGACCATAACAGCAGTACCGGCTTCACTTGGGCTATTCGTTTGTGTAGTAGGTACACGCTTGAAAGCAGAAGTTGGGAAAGCAGGCAAGAAGTCACGGCGGTTAATGGTGAAACTCAAAGATGAGTTGAAGATACCAGCAGCGTTAGCAGCGTTACCGGTGAATACTCCGGGGTCAGCATAGGTAAAAACCTCAGCATTCAATTGCTGCAAAGCAGTAGGAGTGTCACTTGCGATGTGTTTCAATCCCAAAGTGAAGTGAGTGATTACAAATTGGTCGTTCAACTCCAACAATTGTTCGGTAACAATGGGGTTTTGAACTTGACCTTTTTGCAAAAGGAAGGAGTACTGAGACAAGTTAGTCAACTGAGTTTCAGCACGCAAGTAAGATTGAGACAGGTTTTCATAGGGGATGCCGATGCGTTCCTGAATAAATCGTTTTTCGGATACAATAGAGTTCATGATAATTTATGTTTTATGATTTCAACAAGTTTTTTAATAATTAAAAGTCCATCTCACCGGCTTCACTTGAAGTGTAGTCGTAAGCATCGGGGCCGAAAGAACCCATCAAAACGTCTTCACCGGTAGTACCCATGAATACGTTTCCAACACCAGCAGCACCACCAGCAGGAGCAGTAGCAGTAGCAACAGCACCGGTCACAGAAGCTAAAGCGTTTTCAATAACGGGGCCAATCAATGAATAAGCACCGGCCAAAGCCATACCTGTACCGGCAGATTTTACGATACGGGTCTTACCCATGCCATGCAAAGCAGCACCGGTACCAAGTACCAATACGTCTTGTACCATGGCGTTAGAAGAAACTTTGCTAAACAACAAAGATTTAGCAGGAACCGAAACGGCTGCACCAACCGTTCCAGCAGCGAGGTCAGTTACGAACTCTTTTGAGAGAAATTTACCAATCATGATATTACAAATTTATGTGTTTTTTACTTATTACGACCACCCAGTACATTGCCTGCCATAAATGCAGCAATAATGGGCAATCCCATTTTGATTAACTTAGACCGATTTGATTCTGCATACCATCGCTCAAACTTAGCGTAAGGCATTTGCTCAGAAGTCAAACCCATGTCCTTTAGATATATTTCGTATGCTGCTAAGTATTTCATTTTTTACGGAAGAAAAGGAAGTAAGCCAACAGGCCACCACCAATTAACAGCATGGGGCTAATGCCACCAAACATATCAGAAGATTCTTCGTCACCGGCTTCGTTCTTAGCCACAGCAACCGCATCGGGGGCTACAACACCACCCTCAGCACTTGGGTCAAAGGGTACACCATCGCTACCCATCAATACATTTTCCATATTATGTTTTGATTAATAGTAAAGCAGCACCGACTAAAGCAGCACCAATTAAAAGATTCTTTTTGCCTGCACCTTGAGAAGCAGGAGCAGGGGGAGTGTACGTCTGAGCAGTTGCATCAGGAGTTGTCACTTTAGTTCCACCGAGCAAAGGATATACAATGCCAACGAAAGTAGGAGTCATGCCGTATAGCAATTGTCCAATACCTGCACCGGCTGTTGCTCCGGGGCCTGCACCGATACCACCTACCAACGCTCCGATAGTTGTTCCAATGGCTGTACCTAAGGCAGTCAAACCTGCTTTGTATTGATTAGAGATATTCCCTCCATTCATCAACATATCAACAACCTCTTGTTCAGAAATGTTAATCGTAGTACCGGCCAAGCCTTTGCTTTTCTTGTAATCATCCAAACGTTTTTGGATAGCATCTTTAATCTTGGTTTTGATTCCCAAGTTCTTAGGGGCTTTTCCAGCACCATCACGAATAGCACGGGACAAAGCAGCAGGGTCACCGCCCAACTTTTTCCATCCATCAAGAGCCTTGCTCAAGTTCTTCTGAGCCTGTGAGGCCATGCCGTCAACGTTCAAAGAGAACACACCCAGCATAATTTGGCGAGGGATAGAAAGAGCCACTTTTTTCAAAGTAGATACTTGACCTGCGTCTTTCTTTTTGAATAGGTCTTTCAAGCCTGTCATACCCTTAGCACAACTGCCACAGCAGCAGCCCATACCTCCTTTGCAGGAGCAATCATCGGCATAACGTGAAGGAGTAGGCAACACCGAAGTACTGCCCAAACCGCTTATACCGCTTAAATATCTTACGTTCATTGGAATTTTATATTTGAATTTTGCAGGTTTCTCTGAGTTAAAATGACCCCATACCGCATCTATGATACACCCTTTCTTGGTTTCAACGTAGATATGTCCCGGAACAGGGTTGTCATTGTACGAAGTTAATACAAAGTTGTAAGGGATTCCCAAGTTGGACAAGATGCCGGCTGTGAACAGGGAATACGATTTACAATCAGCAACTGCGTTGGGTCTAAGGATGGCTGAGGGTAATTGAATGATTTGTTCGGCCCCATCAGCCTTGTAGCGTACCTTGTTTTTGAGGAAGTTGAAGATGTTTCGGCACGTCTGCTCCTCAGTTTTGCCCTTGAAGTATTTAGCAATCTCCTTTGTTTGGGCTGTGGCCTTTGGTACGGCTTTAACGATAGCCATTCGGATGTCGGAGTTGTCCGCTTTTTCCTTAATGGTTTCAAATTTGCCAAGATATGCAGGTTTGCCGTTCATTAGAATATAGAAGCACCGCCTAACAAATCATTTGCGTACAAGGCTGTGTCAATAGTGTATTTATCAGAGATGGTGAAAAGGGGCAAACGTGTTTTCTGCACCACTTCAAACTTGGGCAACTTTCTTGCTGCAATTTGTTTGGTGATGGCAGACACTACCTCCAAAGATTTGATTTCAAAATTTAGGGTAATGTTGGTTATGCCCTTATTCAATTTGAATGGCCCACTTTGAAACGTTGAGATGAGTTGACCTTGCAAGTACAATTCACCCACAATGTCTTTCACCATTAACGTACCGCTTGTAGGGTTCAGGACTTCGGTAGGAACTGAAACAAAGTATTTGCCACCTTGGAGTTTGAACTTGATGCCTTTGAACGTATAAGACACTTTTTCCCCGATTTCATACAGGGAATAGAGTTTATACAAGGCAGCAGCACCAATGGCAGCCAAAGCAAATTTTTGATTCTTGCTCAGTTTCATTGAGACAAATATCGCAAAAAGTCAAGTGCATAATTACTAAATACTACGTAGGGGTTGTATAAACCGCTGTTCCGGATTAATTTGCACCTAAATTCCACTGAATATACGACCACAAAATTGAATTTTTATGAAGCCAAGGAGCAAATACAATGACATTCACATTTACTTGAATGAGCCTTTACACAAAGCGTTAACCAAAGAATGCTTTGAAAACCAACTGAGCAAACAGGATTTTATACGGGGTTTGTTGGCCGATTACTTTTGGAGAAAAAAAGGCTATGACGTAACTTTTTCAAATGCAAAACGACCTGAATCAAATGTTGGCGAATGAGAACATCGTACTTAGCGACAAGTTGATGCGTTGCCAAGTAGAATTGGAGGAAATCTCCAAGCAGAATCAGAAACTTAAAAAGGCTTTAGATGATGCCTTGGATTTAATCGTGGAGTATAGAGAACGACTCCACTACAATTCGGTAGAGACCGAAGATTTGAGATACTCCTTCTTGGAGCAAGGGGGGATTTTAGATTAACGAAGAAAGCCCACCGAAGTGGGCTAACCAACCTATATGAACAATCCAGCCTTATCGGCAAGAACGCAATCTGCGTCCGGCTGAGGAAGTGCGTTTGACTTTCAACTCACGGCCTGCTGTTGAGCAGTAACCTCCGGAGGGCTTACCCTTGCGAGCAGCAAATTTTGCAATAGGGGCAGCCTTAGCACGTTTGTAGGCAGCCTCAGTGGTACGTTTACCAGTGTTTTCGTTGAAGAAGTAGGCACGGCCTAACTTGTCTTTCTTTTTTACGATAGCCATTATAGTTTTTATTAAAGTTTTTTATATCCCAACTGACTTGCAGCGTAGTTGATATGTTTAGAAGTAGTCACGCTCCAATATCCCAAAGGCTTTACAACCCCATTGCGGTGGTCAATTTCAGCGACTTTGGTATTGTATGAGTAAATGAATTTATCATCGTAAGACAAATTGTCTTTGTACTTTGGAAACCGGTCTTTGCCGTCTTTGCGGATAGCCCCAAGACCAAATACGTTATTCATAATTATTCAAATATACAAACTTACCACAAAATTTTGTCTGCATAGTAGCCATTGCTACCATATACGTTCCTATCATTCTCATGGCGAGCCTTATAAGCCTCTTGATGCATTTTCGCTGTACCCCTTGGAACTCTGCCTTTTTCTTCCATCTCAAGGTAAGTTGCGTAGTCCTTGTAGCCCTTGCCCCCTATGCTTGCAATCTTCTTTCCACCCTTGAAAACATCTAATTTCTTCTTTGGGTTTGTACTTGGTTTTATTTCTACTCCCAATGCACGGGCCTTTTTGCGTTGTATGGGTTTGATGCGGTATGCCATTTCTTTTGCCTCTACACATCGCAAGTTAAAACATTTTTATTTGGCTTTCCTTGTCTATTCACTTAACTATCAAGTAACTAATCAACGTTGCAAAAGCACTCAAAACTTGGGTCATTGTCAAATATGCCAATTTGTGATAAGGCCCTGTCTCTTAACGTATTATAACTTATTTCTTTTTTCCATTGATATTGCGTCTCTTTTGCAATCCACCAATCAAACAATTCCGGTTTTTCTTTTGCAATGATGGCCAACTTGCCTTTGCCTTTCAAAAAACAGCAATCGCAATTCCCGTATGGTTCATTGACTTTCAAATCAAATGGTTGTTGTTTCCACCACGCCAAAACATCAGCTTTGGTTGTTTTCCATTTGACCAAAGGGAGTTCTACGTCAAAATCAGCAACCTTTGACCAGCGCCGTGGCTCATCGTATCGTATGCCATTGTATGACGTATATTCTTTTATGCCAATACTTTTCAAGTATCTTTTTAACGTGTTAATCTTCATTTCCTGCGTACAAAACCTAAATTGTTGATTAGGGATACCACTCGGACGCTGCTCCAAAAGTTCGTTAAATGGACGGCCATCTCTGCTGGCTGTTTCGTAGGTAACAACCTCAAAACTTGCTGGTTTTCTATACTCCAACCAAACAATTCCTAAATTCCATCGCTTATCGCATTCGTTTATGAAATCCAATGTTTGTGGCATTTCTTTTCCCGTGTTTTGAAATGTAACCAAATAATCTCCACCTTCTTCAATCAGGCGTTTTGTCATGTAGGCACTTGTGCGACCTCCCGAAAAGTTTATAATGTTCATAGTGTTATAATAATTTTATTTGCCCCTGCTTGTCCACTTTCTGCTTGGCCTGTGGCTTCATCCAATTGGCATACCATAGCCGGATAAACTGCAACTTTTCGTTGTAGTCCCAATCCCCTGCGTAGATACCTTTCATCCATTGGTTCTCATGAATCAATTGCAGAAACAACAACGTGTCTTTGCTCAGTTCTACCAACTGCTCACGAGTGTAACCTATGTGAATTTCTTTTCGTTTGCTCATGGATTATGTATGCTAAATCTTTGCCAATTTGTGAATCTTGGAACTCATAATGCTTCTGAATATCGTTCTTTATCATATCCACCACAAACACGTTGTTTCTCTTGTGTAGGTTGAATTTCTCCACCTTTTCGTATTTGTATCGGTAGCCCCTGTCGCTGAGTATTTGCTCTACCTTTTTGACCTTGCGTTTGCTTGTTTCGGGTTTGAAGAAAATGCCATCTACCCAGTAAAACAAAAAATCATGGCCCAACTCCCACTTGCAAGCCTGCATCGCATAATTCACTTCTGAAATGAGGTAATAAAACACAGGGGCAGTTGCAGCCCTTACAACCTCTACGTTGGTACATTCACCATTTTCATACGTCCAAGTAGTGTGACTCTTGGCAAGCATACCACAAGCCGGTAAACGTTCATCCTTGGCCAATCGGTTCAAATAGTTGTATGTTTCCAGCGTTATCAATCCGGATAAATAAAGGCAAGATGCGTAAGCACCGCTAATATCAATATTAAAAAGGCTATCAGCCCGATAATCGCTAATCGTTTGGTCATTGTCGTAGTTGTGTCTTTCAAATGTTGAGTTGAGTATGTCTTGGGCGTATTCGCTTTGTAAAACATCTTTACGGATTTTGTTGGCTGCGATAAAGACCCTGTTTGAAAATGAGGTGGTGGGGTACTTTGTGATACCCATATCGGTTTCCACTTTAGTGGTGTACGTTCCATGATGAATTTTGTAATTGAATTTATTGGCTTTCAGAAAGTCAACGTATGACTTAAATGAATCGGTTTCTCTTTCAACAATCATACGCTTGTTTGTTCTTGGGGTTTAGGTTGGTCATTCTCATTCCACTCAATCTCTTTGTCAATGATATTGGGCGTTACCAAGTGGTTGAATCTCACAAAGGCTACGTTTTTGTTCTTAAACATGATTTCAGCAAGTTTCTCAGTTTCCCAATCTCTTATGTATTCCAACGCTGAATTTCCTTTGAGTTTTTGACCATCTTTTGTAATTACGACAAACTCCATCAATTGATATACCGGTGAAGTTTGCAGCGACTCAACAATATCAATAACTGAGTCAAATGATGTTCTTGCTCTTTTTTCGTTAGGTGTGGTGTAGGAAACAATTTTGTCCTCATCTTGAGTAATGGAACGTGATTTTTTACCTACGATATTTTGCAGGGTTTTCTTAAAATCTCCAAAGTCCTTAACGCTTGGAAAGGATTTTTTGACCTCTCCTTTGCTTGGTAAATTCCGGTTTTTTAGTACCTCTTGGTAGAGTTTGTCTACGAACTTTCCATCAAACCTCAGACGCTGAGAGGCTGCCTTTTGAGCAGCCAATGACCTTTTTTGAAAGTCAATTTCTTTTTGCGTTAATCTTACTTTCCTCCCACTTTCTGGTTCGGCCCTCATAAAGACCTTTGCACCCTTGGCCTCAGTTAAACGCTTTCCACCTTGATAATACCTTACTTTACCTGTGGAATCTATTATGCGTTTAATGGGTTGATTTTTCTTGGCCATATCCTAACAAAGTTAGATTTCTTCCATGCGATAATTTTCCAAAAAATCCACAGGAACAAAGATTTGCGTTTCAAAGCCTTGTGGCTTGAAGTGTAAAAATGAGCCGGCACGGATAAAATCACCCCGTGAAACTACGTATTGAGCCTCAGGAGCATTGACTACAATGGTTACCCAATTATCCATGGCCAATAGGTCAGAGCAGAAGCCGTAAGAATTGGTTTTTCTGAATAAATGGTCGGGATTTGTCCGGTTAAAACGCAAGATTTTCATATCATGACTTGCGTTGGCTATGTGTCTTGGCTTGGTTTCTGAAACTAAGTGTAGTTCAATGTCAATCCAAACTTGATATTCCGTAAACACCAACGCATTGCCGTGTTTATCTTCTTTTCTAAAAATGACGTTCATTGTTTTGTTCATAAGGGATAAAAAAAGGGGGTAGGTTTTGAGCATCCTACCCCCTCAGCCGTAATTCTCTGCCTTAACCCAGTAAAGCCAAAGAGTAAATTTTTGCATTACCCTCTTTGCGAAGATAGGTAACTTCAATTGCCGTTCCAACCTCTACATTGGCACGTTTCAACTCATTAATCAAAACTGCTCCAGCATTGATAAGTACACGCTTGTCTTTCAAGAAACGGGCTGCGTTCAATTCCTTTACCTCACCGGTGGTCTTGTCTGCAACTTGCATGGTTTGAAAGCCGATGAATACGCCTCTAAACGATTCTCCGGGTTTTTCCAATTCGTGGTACTCAGCCGTTAATGAAATCATGGATTCCATTTTGTCCAAGTTTTGTGATTTTGCCACAATCTCAGAAAGATTAGGCACGTTGATTTGAGCCAATTGGCTTGTTTCGGTTGTTGTGATTTGATTTTCCATATTAATTTAAGTTAGGGTTTTCTTTTGTTGCGTTGTCTTGTTCCTCTTGGATGCTTTGTCGGTAATTCTCTACCAATAGTTCCATGGCAAAAATGGCCTGTGGTAGCAAATCCTCATCCTTGGTGAACAAGTCGTAGGGGTCTTTTTCAATGGCAAGTTGTATTCCTTCTTTGGTAAAGTGCAAAATGACCTTACGTAGTTTCCACTTTGGATTTTCAGTCATTGTTGCATTCTAATGAACGTACCATGAATTGCACAATACGTTGGTAAAACTCATTTCGGCCACAATTTCTAAAGTTCAGTTCAGTAAAAACCAAATCTCCATCTTCGTGCCATTCAATTTCTTTGATGTTAACGTTGTACTCCGGCAGCACTTCGGCTGCTTTTTGGAGTTTCTTAGTAACGTTGGGCCTCAGCCATGTTCGGATGCGATATTTTTGTTCCATTTTTATAATAATTCTTGGGATTCAAGGTCAATTTTTGTGATTTCCTCACGTACCATTTGCCAGTAGTTAAATTTGGCTGCGTTGGCGTTGGAGTCATAGTATAAATCCTCAATAATCATGTCAACCATATACAGGCTGCGTTTGAGGGGGCAAGAAGTGTCCATCATTGCGATAACCATTTCTTCGGCTCTTTTGGTTGGGTCTATGTTTTTCATTAATAGGATTTTTTTAACAAGTCCCAAAGAGGGTAATCTTTGTATTTCTTGGCAATTTTGAGGGCTGCAGATTTTGCCCTTATGTAGTCCGGCCCTTTATGGGGTTGGGGTGTGTAGCCGTGGCAATTGACCCCATTTTCCTGCTCATAACATAGCATTATAAGCCGGTCGGCTTGGGCTTTCAATAATTCGGAAGCCCTTTGTGGTAATTGTGTTGTTTGTTGTTCCATGATGCAATGTTAAAGAAAGTTTTTTGATACAATTCCACAAGTTGTTAACAAAGTTTTCCACACAAATCATTCACAAAGAAAATTTGCAGTTTATAAAGAGAATTGTCCATTCACAAAGAACTGAAAAAAGTTTCTCAAAAGTTTCAAATTTGTTTCTATCTTTGAACTATGACAAACAAACAATTATACAAAAGACATTTTGCAACTGCCCAAGATTTTAAGAATTGGGTAATTAAATTACAAACAGCCTATGCAATGAGTTTTAGTCCTCAACATGATTCTTATGAGTTAGAAAAACTGCATAAAGCATTTGGAACTTGTGACCCCGAAAAATTGGTTGAAATTATTTACAAGTAAGAACATGAAAAAAACAATTGAATTTGCACACAAACCTTTTCCATTTACAAAATGGAGAAAGTTAGATTTTGACCAAGTAGAAAAACTTTACATTGGTGAGGGTAATTGTTGCCGGTGTGGTTGTGGTGGAGAATATTTTGAACCCGATACCGAAACCGGCAGGGCTAAAATTTGGGAGGCCATGGAGGAAATAGAAAAGTTTCACAAGGCCGGTAAAAATATACATTCATTGGATAATTTCATTTTTGAAATTCAGATAAGCAATGAACCGGATTTAGTTTTTTGTATTTATACCAAACAATAAAACCATGAACAACAAAAATTTTTACATTGAGCAGTTCAATCAGTGGTTAACATATATGAAGCCACAGGATGCAATAGACCGAGCAATTACAAGATTAGCAGGTTTGTCACTGCAAAGAGGATTTAATGAGAGTTTTGAAAGTTTTTATAAAAGGAAACCACAAATTGAGGAATTTTGGTTTTTTGTCAAAAAATTTCAGAGTTCACAAAAAGAATTGTCCATTCACAAAGAAAATCAAAAAGTTTCTTAAAAGTTTCAAATTTGTTTTTATCTTTGAATCATGGAAAACAACAAAAAACAAATCAAAGCAGAAACCAATTACATGGGCATGAACATGAAAATCTATTCAGATTTTAGCATGGAAGTAAAAGAAAAAGGTTTTGAGAAAGTCAAAAAATTTGATTTTGATTTTCTGAGTTCAATGGTTTCAGTTTACAGAAATGTAAACCGGATTCATAAGCCTATCCCCTTGCTATTTTGGACGGATGTAAAAAATGGAAAACAAAGTAATTGGAACATTGAAGGGGCTGAATAAGCCCCTTACACAACACAACAAAACAACAAACAAAAAAATACTATTATGAGCAATTTTAGAATTTATGTAGGTACCTATGAGAAGTACAATAATGGCAGTATTGCAGGGGCTTGGGTTGACATTGAAGACATGACCGAACAAGAGTTTGCCGAAGCAATTGAGGAACTGCACTCAGATGAAGAAGACCCCGAGTATATGTTTCAAGATTATGAAGTACCGGAGGCTTTCCAAAATTTGGTTTCTGAGCATGGTATTGATGATGAATTTTGGCATATCAAGGATTGGTACAATGAGCAGTCAGAAACACAACAAGAGGCATTTGATGCTTTTGTTAATCTTGGCAATGACCCCGACCCTGTTAGATTTGAGGATGCTTATTTAGGTCAATATGACTCAGAGGCAGAGTTTTGTGAGCAATTGTATGATGAAACCGGACAACTTGAAAACATAGACCAAACTCTACTTAACTGCATAGATTGGGACATGGTTTGGTCAAGTACTTTGACTTATGAGTTTGAATTTGAAAATGGGTTTGTATTTAGAAACTATTAAGAACATGGACAACTTGAATTTGATACACCTAAAACTCAATGAGGTTGAAATGGAAGCCTCGGCCTCAGATTGGAAGCAAAATATTATTCACTTGAGTATAACAATGGCAGAAATGCAGGACTCAATAGAGCAACCCGATGCAACAATTACCGGTCATTTTACCCTTGACCAACTTTGTACCCTTATTGAGTTTCTATCAGAAGCAAGACAAAGGCTCAAATTTCAATTCTAAGACCTTTTTAGTGTAATAGTAAGGGTAAGTGTAGGCTTGCCCTTACTTAATCCCTTAGATAGCCCCTTATTAGTTCTTTTTGCCGGTAAGGGTAAAAAGAGGAGGGAGGGGGGACGGGA